>Ga0257126_1002563_pt1 | contig 11871 bp, 12 predicted proteins | sample SI060_120mmetaG_FD_190151 | JGI IMG/M metagenome (GOLD analysis project Ga0257126, IMG submission 190151) | Marine microbial communities from Saanich Inlet, British Columbia, Canada - SI060_120m | ecosystem: Environmental > Aquatic > Marine > Inlet | place: Canada: British Columbia | collected... | reverse complement strand
ATAGCTTTGACCGGCACAAGCTCAGCACCGGCCGAAAACACTTATTCACACGCTTACATGATCATGGATGACACATTCATTGTGTCTGGTTCTTTCGTTGATGGTGGAGGTGATACTCATGTCAGTCAGGCCGATGGTACAGCTGATACCCTTGCCAACGGTGCCACGCTCGGAGAGGCCACAAATAATCTAGGTAACTTCGGAGACAATCCGAACTGTGACTCTGGTTTTCACGACGCACCAATTTCAGGCGGCACCATGGATGCCTATGTGACTGACGACACGCTCACACGAAGCGTCAGGGCCGGACAAGCCGGAAACGTCGGGGGAACAAGTACATGCGCCCTAAATGGCAGGCTCACAGGGGTTATGTCGTTAGCCACGCCAGTTGTCGTTACGAGTAACACAGTTTCAGTGGTATTCAATTTCGACCTCACAAACCAGGGAGTCCAGTTTTTTGATGATGATGGCAGCTCAAACCAAGTTCCCGATCAGTTTGGTAGTGGGCCATTCTCAGGTTCATTCACGGTCATCAATAACTAATCGATTCTCATGTAACCTCAGGGCCGCGCTCTTAAGACGAGCTAGAGATAAAAAACCTGAACTGACTTTTTAGCACACGATCACTTTGAGGACCTAGTCACATGTTTCAACATTTCATTCGCGCGATTGCGAGCGCTATTTTTTTATTTAGCGCATCCTTTGTTTTTGCCCAAGTTGACTTAGCAGCTAATGCGAATAACGTCTCTGACCTTGGCACAGTATGTACTGTTGCTGGCGCAGTCCCGATCACGGATGCCACAGCTAAACAGTGCACGTTTACACCTAGCGTTTATAAAATGTCACTCTTTGAAATGGGGTTATGTACCGCACATCCGTTTGGCGCCAACAAATTAAGTGACACCTTCCTCACAACGAACTGTGTCGTGACTTATGTCGATTCGGCGCCCTCTCAACTCGATGTTGCTGCGCTACTGGGCGGCGCACCATCCACAGTCAGTGGAACCAGCACGCCTCCGCCGGAAGGCACGTACCCATTTGTATATATGGTGATGAGTAGCACTTTCAACATCGCAGGCGTCTTCGTTCATCCGACAGCCGGCACCTTCGCAAGCACAGCCGTCTTGACGACCATCGACAATACAGTAGGAGCTGTTGGCGTAGAGGCTGTTGATACCTTAACGAACTTCGCCGATTCGCTTGCCACAGACTGCGGCTCTGGCTTCACGGGGGCAGCAGTTCCTGAAGGGACCATGGATGCTTTCCTAACGGATACCGCATTAACGCGAAGCCCATTCTCGAATGGAGCGACTGGTAGCGTCTGCGACAAAAGCGATAAAATCATCGGCGTCATGACGATGAATACTCCCGTGACTGTGACAAGCGACACAACTTCAGTTGTCTTTAACTTCAATCTCACCAATCAAGGTGTACAACTTTTTGACGATGTTGGCGGTTTCTCTGGTGTTCCCGATGGTTTCGGAATCGGTCCTTTTTCAGGATCTTTCACGGTTACCAATAACTAGGGAAACAGCGCGTTATAGAATTTACAAATGTATTAGATGGACCGTCTTACGTAAACATTCACACCACGACGATTTCTCGTTGAGATAATTTTTTGTCTCGATTGCTCACATCTCCTCGATACCGCAAGTCTCCATGGCGTGGGAGCGCAATGAACCCGAAATTTTTTGCGTCAAATGCATCATGCATGTGCCATGAGGGGCCAGTATGCACAAATAAATGGCGTCATCGCCTGAAAAGATTATACAAATAAGACTATTTCGGTTGGCACGGTTTTTGCGTTTACTAAAAGTGAGGATTAGTTACCTCTCTTAATTTTTTCACGGAGAAATCGTATGACTAAATATGCAATAACGACAGCCACCCTTTTAACTGTATTTAGCACAGCTGCCACATCAGCAGATATTGGCGGTGGTTTTGACCTAAGCGGTAACGCGACCATCACTTCGGAGTATTTTTGGAGAGGTATGGATCAAAATTCTAACGCGGCAGCATTTCAAGGCGGAATCGATTTAGCCCATGAGACAGGTCTATACATCGGCGTATGGAGCTCACCTGTAAATTTTGAAGATGGAGCCTCCTCGGAAGTCGACTACTACGGCGGATATGGTGCTGAATTTGGACCCGTTGGCGTAGACGTTGGCGTGATCTCATACCAATACCCAGGAAGTATTCCAAATTCATCTTTTGAAGAAATGTATCTGGGTCTCAGCACCACTTTATCTGGTGTGGATTTTGGCGCGACACATTATGAAGGGTCATCCAGCGCTGAGAACGCAACAGAGTTTAGCCTAGGGACCTCGTTAGGAGACTTCGGTTTTGCCTATACCCTTGGTGAATACGACAACACTGGAGATTACTTCTCGTTCATCGTATCCACTGAAATTCTGGATGAAACGTGGCCAGTAGAAGTTGCACTCATGTACACAGAAATGGATCTAGACGACCCAACCGCGGAGGATGAAGATGGCGTCGTACTCAGTGTTTCAAAAAGCTTTTAAATAAAAATAATTTAACTTATCATCATAGGCTTAGAGCGAAACGCTCTAAGCCTTTTTTCGTCACATACCCCACATCATAAACCTACGAATTGTGTGATGACACATGCCACGACCGACTCGAAGGGTAGACGTCGTCTCACTCTTTCTGATACTTTAAATTTTTGTCACCATCCATCATTAAAGTTTAGGAGTGAAAATGCCAACTTATGTCGTAACCTCCACGCCCGGCAGACTGTCAGCGGAAAATAAACAAACCATTGCAAAGGACATCACAGACATCCACTGCTCAGTTACCGGGGCACCTAAATATTTTGTGCAAATTTTATTTAATGGCGTCCCGACTGAGAACTATTTCCTCGCGGGAAAGCGACTGGAAGAGGACAACATATACATACACGCCCATATTCGTAGTGGACGTACAACGGAATCAAAGCAAAAGATTATGAACGACATTATCTCCTCGGTAACCACTGAGACGGGTGCGGATAAATCCAGTTTGCAGGTTTACATCACTGACATCCCGGCAAGCCAAGTGGCCGAGTTTGGATCTATCCTCCCAGAGCCTGGTCAGGAAAAAATCTGGGAAGACGGACAATCTAAGGAAGCACAAGATCGTATGGTTCGATTAAATACGCCTCCAACGTAAAAACTCGTCGATTCACTATGAACCGTATCGCAATCATTGTGGTCATGCTATTGGCCTCCCCGTTAACTGAAGAGGTATCAGCCGAGGCTAAAGTGCTCAAGGATTGTAACGAGTGTCCCAAACTGACGCGTATTCCTGCTGGTGAAATTGATATAAGACTGCCTCCCGGCGCATTAGGAAGAGGGCACAACGTCGGCTATTACAGCCGAGTAACCTTTTCCCAACCATTCGCTATAGGACTCTACGAAGTCACGAATGCAGAGTGGCTCGCCTGCGTCAAGAGTGATGCCTGCGATTCTCTTGAGCTTGATGCAACCCAAATTCTACAAAACCCAGTCACCCAGGTAAGTTGGCAACAAGCAGTTGGCTACACAAAATGGCTATCGAAGAAAACAGGACAGATCTATCGCCTGCCCTCTAATACAGAGTGGGAATACGCCGCAAGAAGTGAATTAGGGATGAACCGATACTTCAACCTTAAACCTGCGGACGTTTGTGCGTATGGAAACGTTTATGACCTGTCTGCTGAGAACGAATTAGAGTATGGGTTAGACACCTTACCCTGCGAAGATAAGACAATTACACTCACCACCGTCGGAAATTTTTTACCCAACAGTTTTGGTATCTACGACACAATAGGGAACGTTTTTGAATGGACTGAAGACTGCCCTAACCCAGGCGGACAAGGCCGTGGTGGCTTTCCCACGACTGGTCGAGCGTGGATAGCAGGAGACTGCTCTCTTCGTGGCTACCGCGGAAGTTCATGGTTATCTAATGAACCATCCTACCTAACCGAGGCAACCCGATTTAAAGACTTAACCTCGAGCGAAGAAGACCTCGGTTTTCGAGTTGTGCGTGAATTGCCTTAACAGGTCAATACTAGACTAAAAATTAAGCTCCAATTGCCTCTCGCGCCTCAATCACGTCATCACGCATATTTTTACTTAGCATCTCACCAGATTTTTTACCCGCCATTAAGCTTCTTGCTTTTTCGTACTTGGGATCATTCCAAAACATTAAGCAACCATTGCAACCGCGGCCGCAACAACCCTCAAGCCCCCTACTGGTGGTCTTAGCGCGCTTCTCTAGAGTCTCTACACTGATCGTATTTTTCAAACGCTCGACCGCATTGTTATAACGCTCTGGTGAGGTTTTCCCCAGTTCAATTTTCTGAGTCAATTGATCAAGGCGAATGCGTTCCCACTCCTCTTCCGATAACATCGACTCTTTTCTCACAACCGTGAATTCTGGGAATTTTCTTAAAATATCCGCAGCATCCTCTTGATCAAATGCCTTGATTGGTATTCGAATTCTGCACTTCGGACCACCGTGAATTTCCTCTAATGGCTCATCTTTTCCTTCCACGTCAAACTCGTATAATCGCAAAAGAACCGGCGCATCCTTCGGGTTGGGCGGGATGAACTCAAGCACATCACCCGAGCGCAACTTGTTTTTAACTTCCATAATTAGTGCATCTTCAGTGACTGAACGAAGAATTCCTCCGAACTCCCAAGAGGCAACGCTATTGGTGCTCTCATAATTATGAGCATAATTAGTAACTCGACCTTCATGAAACGCTAGGGTGTAACCGCGATTGCCGGTCATCTCGAGTTCCCTCATATAAGGCCGATGATCCCAGCTCTCTGGGTCTTCGTAATAATCATCGATAGCTCGCCGATAAGCTCTAGCCGTTGTCGCTAAATAATAAGGGCTTTTACCACGTCCCTCTACTTTCAGACTATCTACACCGATTCTTAAATAATCGTCGAGCTTTGGCATTAAGCATAAATCCTTTGAGTTTAGGATGTAGGACCCCCGATCGTCCTCCTCAATCGGCATTAAATCACCCGGCCTGTGTCCTTCCTCCAACACGAACTCGAATAACTTCATGTTTTCCTCCGAGAGCTCCAACTCCTTAATGCTGCCGTCATTTAAACGTAAATGTACTTTGTACTGCCATCGGCAGCTATTGGCACAATTCCCTTGGTTCGCACCTCTCTCCGCCATAAAGTTAGATAATAAGCACCGACCCGAGTAGGTCATGCACATGGCGCCGTGAACAAAAGTTTCCAAACGAACATCAGGACACTTCTCTCTTATTTCCTCTAACTCCGAAAAAGTGACTTCTCTGGCAAGTACAATTAACTCAGCCCCCTGATCTTTCCAAAATTTAACAGTCATCCAAGAGCACACATTCGCTTGAGTGGAAATATGAATGTTAAATTCAGGCGCAAACTCGCGAAGGTAATGAAATACACCAGGGTCAGACACAATGACGCCATCTGGCCTGACCTCCTTGAGCGTGTCAATGTAGGCATCAAGCTTAGGGATGTCCTTGTTATGCGTAAAAATATTGAGCGTTAAATAAACACGTACACCGCGTTCATGAGCAAAGGTGATGCCCTCTTTGATGTCTTCTAAGCTTAATTTTGACTTGGTTCGCATGGACATATCGGGCGTACCCATATATATCGCATCGGCACCATAAAGAGCGGCAACTTTTAGACGCTCCAATGAGCCAGCAGGCATCAACAACTCCGAACGTCGTACAGGCGAATCTTTCATATTTGGCTCCAATATAGGCTTATTCAGATAACACTAAATTTTAAGCAATTCCTATCATGTCTCAGGGCGATATCCTATCAAAAATACGGAGTTAATAATACGTTTTACGCTTTGGACAGGCCAATATCGACCTCATGAAACTATAAATCACAATGCATCTCCCCCGGACCAATCAGATGAAACAAATACTTAGAACCACCGAAAATGGATAGAAAATGATGCGTTGCTAAACGAGTTGCTCAAAATAATCTAAACTCAGAGTAGTTAGCGACTTAGGCACAACATAGTTTTTATAATAATCGATTGATTGGGGGGGAACACATGAAATTATTCAGAGAATTCGCAGCAGTCCATTTCACCATTCTTTTTACTCTTATAACGCACTCAGCGATGGCGGAAGACCATATTGGCAGCAAAGTTATCATGAGAAGCGACCTCGTGACCGCTGATGCGGAAACCATGAAGTGGGAACGTAATCATCATGTGCCATGGGGCATGCGTCTCATCGTCATACACGGCGACCCATCAAAGGCTGGTCCTTACACATTCCGCGTAAAAATGCCCTCTGGATATAAACTCCCGCCTCACAGACATCAGGATGAGCGGACTGTCACGGTGCTAAAGGGAACCTATTGGATTGGTGACGGTGAACAATATGATGCAAAATCGATGCGAACGATGGAGGCTGGTTCGTTTTATATCACCGAGGCGAATGCCGCCCATTACGCCTGGGCAAGAACAGAAGTAATTTTACAAGAGTCTGGTTTCGGACCGACAGACATGACTTGGATTAACCCTGCTGACGACCCAAAAAATCAGTAATTGGCCGAGTGATAAAAAGGCCAGACAGGCCTTTTTGTCCCTAGCGCGTCTGACCACACACCAAATCGAAAGTTGTACGAGCATGACCTTGCACATTGATTGTCAGCCAAATTCGTTTATCCATGTAGCCTGAAGACCATACAACATCACCCTCCTCACTCACCATATCCATTTGAGTCACTCGGTTTAATCCGCGCTCACAGTCAATCTCAAGACGAGCTATAGTCGCTTTAAACACAACCGGCTTTCCGTCGTCGAGCTTGTCAGTCAGTGTCTGCGTGTACGCACCTTTTTTCATAACGATGGTATTTTCGCCTTCCATTTGAATGGAATCAGTGTCAACGTAATACCTAGCCTCGGTATCAGCACCGACAGAAACCCAAGTTTCTGCCAGCGAAAATGATGGCAGAACGCACATTAAGAAAACTAACCATTTCATACTGATACCTCTTCGCTTTGTCATATCACTGGATACTAACCCAGCGATACCTTACTAGGATTTTTTCAAGTTAGCCATTAACGCGGATACTCTATCGTCCAACAAAGCCAAACTATCCGACAAAAGACTATCGGACTCAGAGAACAGTTTTCCCGCGTGAGTCAGGGAGAAAGGCCTAGGGAGCACTGTTACGCCCAAGTAGTGAAGCTGGGTTGTCAAAGAGGTCAATGACCGAACGCCGCCGCTCCCACCAACAGTGGCGGACATCAGGAGGGCCGTCTTACCATCAAAAGAAGACAGCATCGGATCATGGGAATCTTTTCGTCTGGATAACCAATCAAAACAGTTTTTGAGTATCCCTGGGAAGAAACCATTATATTCAGGCGTCGCAATAATGAACCCGTCAACGTTTTCAAAGATTTTCTTGAGGCCTTGCACATTCTCAGGTAAGCCTCGATCCGCCTCTAAATCGCCATCATAGAATGGCAAAGGGGTCTGCCCCAAATCGATATGGGTAACGTCAGCCCCTTGTCGTTCGGCACTGCTTAAGGCCAAACCTAAAAGTTTTGAATTAAAAGACTCTTTCCTTGTACTTCCTGACAGACCCAATATTCTAACTTGTGATTCACTCATAGTGCTCTTTACCTTTCACTTCACTCTGTTGTCTATCCTAATTAAAACCTCAATGGGCTAATACGCTTCTTGAGGCTACGCTCGACCGGACACGAAAGCCCTAAAATATCAGACAAAACGATCTCTGCTGTGAGTGGCGCCCAGGTAAACCCTCTGGAGCCAAAGCCGGTCAACACATGCACCCCGCCTCTTATCCGACCGGCATGTGGCATCCGATCGTGAGTCGCATATCGAATCCCTGCCCACGCCTGACGAGCAGTCAATGAAGGTGATTTCCCATCAAATTTTAGTACATTGTTGACGCGAGCCATGTTCTTTAAGTCATCACTATCCCGACACTCGATTGAGTCACAACCTACGTCAAAGGTTCCGGAGGACCAGACGCCGCCGTCCTCTGACTGCGCTATATAACCGTCGCCGCAAATTGGGAAATCGAAAGAAGTTGGATGCCCGACTACTTGAGTGGATTGACCTCGTATTGACTGTAACTTTAAATCCGTATCAGGCAGTAATCGCTTTATATCCTGTGGGTTGCACAAAACCAACTCACCATCAACTTGAAATGGAGAAGAATCTTGACGAATGCCTAAACGTCCACTGTCCATAGCCAGTTTAGAGACTGTTTTACCTGTTAACACCTCGACAGAACTGCCTTCTAAAAGCCTCAAAATAAATGATTGGCACTGCCTCAACTGGCCGACCTGACCAATCATCAACGCTCGTGAGTGCTTAATATTTAGTTTACTAAAACTATCGGAATCATCATCCAAGCATTTCAAAACATCATCCTGAAGAGCTAATATGTCCACTGCTTCACGCATCTTATTCCACTCAACGTCTGAACTCGGGATTTGGAGTCCGGCGGACTCGTGCCAGCCTATGGGTTGCGATAGTGACAAACGTCGATAGAAGCTCATAGCACTCAAGTAAGCGTACCAGCTAAACTGTCCTCTCGGCCCGAAATCCAGAGAAATTACGGGACGTACCAAAGGTAATGGATTACTAGAGCCCCGCCCCATCGCACTCTGCCCGGACTCAATAATTCTTACTTTCATCCCTAACTCTGCTGCACGAAGTGCGAGAGAACACCCGGCTATCCCACCGCCAACGATCGTTAAATCAGCCGGAATGGAGCCATTAGCCTTCGAATCATTTTCTCCACGAAAGGTCCCAGTAAGCATATTTCGCTTCGACCCAAACCCTTTTGGAAGGCCAACATCAAATCCGGCATGAATCATACCTCGTCGGACATCACTGGCACTGCTGTAAGTACTGAAGGTGGCGCCCGTTGCAGCCAATCGCCTAAAACTGGCGAACAATCGTGGCGTCCACATCACACGATTTTTCTTTGGCGAAAAACCATCTAAAAAGAATACATCCACGGAAGCTTCCAGCTCTTTTATATATTCGGCAGCATCACCGTAAATGAGAGTCAACATCACCTTGGGATATATCATCACCCGATGAAAACCAGACAGTAATGGTGGCAACTTCGCTATTACATCATCGACTCGTGCATGCGCCCCTATAGATTCCCGAAGACACTTTCGAAGATCGCTCTTCTCGAACGGATGCTTTTCAAACGCAACGTAATCCAGCACACAATCCCCACCAGTGGCGGCATGGGCATCAAGGGTACTTAAAAAATTGAGTCCAAGACCAAACCCCAATTCTAGAATAGTAATTTTTCTTGATTCTCGAAACCTGCGACCGAGATGATTCCCCTTAATATATACGTATTCTTTCTCATTCATTGCCCCGGCACTAGCAAAATAGGGGTCGTCATAAGTAGTTGAATGAACAACCCCGCCTTGAATCGAGTAAGCAGCTGGGGATATAGTTTGTGGCCAAGGGATGCGTTTCATTTAATAAGTCAGTAGTCGGTTTTTAAGCGATAATATACGGAATTAGTGTAAACCGTATTAGCACTTCTGTTCACTTGCATCGTGAGTTTATATGTCCCAATTTTTCAGATACATTTCAACATGCACGTTCTTAATATCATCGACAGCCTCCCTAGCGATGACGCCTAAATATCCATATGAGCCGTTGGTGACGTCATGCCTTAATGAGGTGGTTCTTGCAGGTGAGGCGTTTGTGAGTCCATCCGCTCAGAGCCCCTCTCTCCGGCTACAAGCCGACCTTACCATCACGCCAGATACGGAGGCTTCGAGTTGCCCATCAATTACGCAAATTAAATTCGTGTTTCTTAAATTCAATAACGAAAACTTATTGTCACAGTTTAATGAAGCTATCGGGACTAACATTTTAGTTTCAGGTGAAATTCAGCCTGACGACGCTAAATCAGTCAAAAACGTAACTTTCAGTGTCATTACTATTTCACCTATTGAATAGACATTAAACGCTTAGGTCCTCTTGGCCTACCCCAAGGCAAACGAAACGATTCATATTAATTTTTAAGATGTACACCTTTTAGATAATGATAGATACGTTTCCACATCTGTAGAACCTCTTCTCTATCAATAGCATTTTGCTCATCAATGAGTGTTGTTGCTGCGTCAAAATCGTCTTTAGCTAACTCACAGAGCTTTTTAAAAGTCTTAATATTCTGTTCTTTGTATTGCATTTAACTACCTTCCGATTATGTATTGGGAAATAATTAGCGCCTCGTTGATCATAATGCGTCATAGACAATACCTGACATCTACATAATGGAGACGTAATGAGGGTTAGAATCAAAAAGTGTGATCAGTGTAGAGAAACTAAAAACACTTTATATCGATGTAGGTTTGGAGAATCAGAAAATTGGGTTTTCTTATGCAGTGAATGTTTAAAAACAGTCAAAATATCCTTTAAGGACACTTACCAGTATGGCGGCACTTGGAAGAGCGAAAAAAATAAGTAACGACGGAATTATTGAATAATTGTTAACCGCCCTGTGGACTACTAGACGACGCCAAAAGAGTGCACAACTCACTTTCGTTCGCCCGTGCGCTAGCCATCAAGTCTTACGAGTTGCGATCACTTAGTATTAAAAATAAGTTTTTCAATCATCTCCTGTGTGTTCATAACGATATCTGCGCTTGTTACTAGTATTGCAGGGACAAGCAACCATTCCAAAGTCCATGCCGCACCTGAACGTTCATTTTCATGTATCGATGCTCTATTTAAGCCACTCATCTGCGTGTGACAATAATGAGTTTGCGCAAGAATAATCTCGGCCAAAACAGGATTTTTCTTGTGAGGCATAGCAGAAGAAAAGCCACCGCCTTCTATTCGTGCTTCACCTATATCAGTTTGAGCCATGAACAAAACGTCTTGAGCAATTTTTCCCATTACAGTCGAGACCTGGGAAAACCAAAAACAGATGTTTGTTACAGACTGACGGTCTGTGTGCCAAACATGCTTTGCAGCCGTTAGATCTAATGTCGAAGCCATATCACTAGTTATATCGTCATAACTAGCACCAAACTTCCTTGCCGCGCCTTCGCCCCCCCCCAATTGCAAAAGAAACTTTTGCGGCATCGTTGAAATTAGACCTTCCAGTTGAGCGCACCAATTGCCTAATTTCTCTGGCACAGAAATGGGAAGTGCATTTTGCATCCGCGTTCTTGCCATCAATACTCTTTCACCTGAGTACGAAGTGGCAAGCCCTTCCAATTTCAAATTTAAAAGCTTAATGTTTTGAGACATACTTGCGACGCCATCTCTCATTCGCATCATCAAGCTGGTATCAGTCAAGTCTTGACTTGTTACCCCATAATGGAAGTTCGATTGGTCTTCGTCATTTAGTTGGTTCCGGATTTGATTCACCAGATTCGGTGACGCGACACCGTCACGTTTAAATCCAGTCAGAAGATCTTCCATGTCGGGCCGGAAATTATCCAACACGCCCACGATATGCGTCGCACTCTTAGCGGAAATAAGGTCAAATCGACCGAGAGCAAGAGCTAATGCCCTTTCAAATGCAATCATTGCAAGCACGTCAGACTGAACACTAAAGAGCTCTTGGATACTTTCCTCTCGCGAGAATACTGTCATAAAGTGTCCAGGTCCTATTGCGTAACTCATGAGTCGGCTCCCGCGCTTTTACCTAAAAAATTTAGGATAACTTGAGAAAACTCCTGTTCAGCCTCAAGACATGGTATGTGCCCAACACCGGATAATTCATAAAATTCACTTTTTGGGATTAAATTAGCCATGGCTATTACAACGTCAGTTGGCGTTGCTTGGTCATCCGCCCCTGCAATGCAAAGAGTAGGCACTTCTATATTAGGAGC
>Ga0257126_1002561_pt1 | contig 11878 bp, 10 predicted proteins | sample SI060_120mmetaG_FD_190151 | JGI IMG/M metagenome (GOLD analysis project Ga0257126, IMG submission 190151) | Marine microbial communities from Saanich Inlet, British Columbia, Canada - SI060_120m | ecosystem: Environmental > Aquatic > Marine > Inlet | place: Canada: British Columbia | collected... | reverse complement strand
ATTGGACCTTACTTCAACAACGGCGATGACGCGCGCAGCGCCAACCGCTTTTCGCACTCCGCAGAGTGTGGCGTCAATGGCAGTCGGGTGATGCGCGAAATCATCATAAACAAAGGCACCACCGGGAGTGCCTATGAGCTCTAGCCGGCGCTTGACGCCTCCGAATGTTGAAAGTGCCGTGCACGCATCCTCTATAGTGACGCCCATATCCGCAGCGGCCGCGACCGCGGCAACAGCATTTTCCGCATTGTGACGCCCGATCAAATTCCAAGAAACACGACCGTGCTCACCACCGGGCGCCTGAATCTCAAGCTCACGATGACTGGCGCTTTGAGCAGAAAATTGCCACACCGTACCGGCCGAGCCACCCAAGCGCTCAACGGGCGTCCAGCAACCACGATCCAGCACCTCATCAATCGCCTGTCCCGATCCACACAGAACTTTCCCTCGCGCAGGAACGCAACGAATAAGGTGATGAAACTGCGTTTGAATCGCGCTTAAGTCATCAAAAATATCCGCGTGATCGAACTCCAAATTATTGATAACCAACGTCTTTGGCTTGTAATGAACAAACTTCGATCGTTTATCAAAAAATGCAGAGTCATACTCGTCTGCTTCAACAACAAATGGGCCAGAGCCAAGCCTGGCTGACCCGTCGAATCCAAAAGGCACCCCGCCAATCAAGAACCCAGGGTCACGCCCTGAGCGCTCGAGTATCCAGGTCAGCATGGACGACGTCGATGTCTTACCGTGCGTTCCCGCAACGGCCGCAACCCAACGACCCTCTAACAGGTTTTCACCGAGCCACTGCGGCCCGGAAATATACGGAATTTGCTGGTCAAGAACGAACTCCACCGAGGGGTTTCCGCGCGAAAGCGCATTACCAATAACCACCAAGTCAGGTGGTGGACTCAAGTGTGCTGGCAAGTAACCCTCATGAATACGAATGCCCGCTTGCTCAAGCATTGTACTCATCGGGGGATAGATATTTGAGTCGGAGCCCTCGACTTCATAGCCCAGCTCACGGGCAAGTAACGCAACTCCGCCCATGAAGGTTCCGCAAATACCGAGTATGTGAACCCGCTTCAACATCAAACGCTCCAAAATAGGAGGACAAGCGTATCATGATCTGAGTGATCCTAAGCGAGCGGTGTAAGGAGATGAACGTGCCTGCAGATCCAGTTGCTAATGCCTTTTATGCACAGTCCGGAGGCGTCACCGCCGTTATCAACGCGAGCGCCTTGGCCGTCATCGAGACTGCACGAAATCACCCCGATAAAATAGGCAAAGTCTATGCGGGGAAAAACGGAATTCTCGGGGCGCTGCGCGAAGAACTGATCGACGTCTCGCGGGAAACGCCTGAAAAAATTAAAGGCCTGCTTACCACACCGTCTGGTGCCTTTGGATCCTGTCGCTACAAGTTAAAGGGCATCGAAGAGAATCGCGCCGAGTACGAGCGCCTCATCGAAGTTTTCAAAGCGCATAACATTCGGTATTTTTTTTACAACGGCGGTGGCGATTCGGCAGATACGTGTCAAAAGGTGTCAGAAATCGGCGCTAAAATGGGTTTCCCGCTGCAGGCGATCCATGTGCCTAAAACCATCGACAACGATCTGCCATTTACCGATAACTGCCCAGGCTTTGGATCGGTGGCTAAATACGTTGCACTCTCGACACAAGAGGCAGCGCTCGATATCGCCAGTATGTGCGCAACCTCAACAAAGGTATTTATTCTCGAAGTCATGGGCCGACACGCTGGCTGGATTGCGGGAGCCGCTGGACTGGCGGCTCGGTCTGAGGCGGAAGCCCCCCATATCATTTTGTTCCCAGAAATAGCCTTTGACGAAACACGGTTTCTCGCAAAAGTAGAGCGGACTGTCGCGAAATTTGGGTTTTGCGTCATTGTTGCCTCCGAGGGCACGCAGACTGCAGACGGACAACTGCTCTCCGGCTCAACATCGCGAGATGCATTTGGCCACGTGCAGCTGGGTGGCCTTGCTCCAAAGCTCGCCAACCTCATCAAGCAAGCCCACGGCTACAAATACCACTGGGCGGTCGCTGACTACCTACAGCGCGCTGCACGACACATCGCCAGTCAAACCGACTTGGATCAAGCCTATGCGGTGGGCAAAGCGGCGGTGGAAATGGCGGCTGCAGGCGAAAACGCCGTGATGCCCACCATTGTCAGGGTCGGGGATGTCCCCTACGAGTGGACTATTGGTCGGGCGCCACTTAATGAGGTGGCTAACCAAGAAAAATTAATGCCAAAAAGTTTTTTTACAGCGGATGGCTTCGGCATTACCGACGAAGCGCGACGCTACTTTGCGCCTCTGATCATTGGCGAAGCTTACCCACCTTATCGCAACGGACTGCCCGACTACGTAACGCTTGAGAACCACTTATTAGCGCAAAAGTTGCCCACTGATAACCGCTGGTAGATCAAACTACGACACGACATATTGATCAAAGATAGCCCCTAAGCGATCGACAACCAATTTAAAACACTGGGGCCGGAGATCCGGCGCTTGCATCCAGAGTTCAATCAAAGCCTCAGGCGTCACCCACTTACTGAGCAGGCTTGCTTGAGGCAAGTAACTTAAGTGCCAGGGCTCAACAGCAATACCTCCCCGGTCGTGATCGTAAGGACGTGAGAATCCTTCGGCACTGTCAGTCTCAATTTGACGGTCGATCCAAGCAGTCAGAGCAGCAAAACAGCCTTCCTCGCCATATTCACTGGGCAACAGCTGTAAAGTCTGACCATCAGGCAGCAAGCTGGGGTCATAGACGTCAATGTCAGTACCCCAATGATGTCGTGATGTACCCGGTAGCGCGGAAAATCGGAGGATGCGCATCAACCACTCCTCATCCGTGTAATCTGACCGACTCAACGGCCGGTCCTGATCGTCGAGTACGGGTCTTTGAGCTGCCCATTTGGCGTCAAAGATCGCGAGCTGCGCACGATACGATCGAAAACCGGAGGCCGCACACAGCACCAATCCTGACTCGCACGCCTTCTTTTGCAATGCCACAAAGTGCCGCGCTGTGTCTTCCTGCAGTGTCACACCCTTGTCCAGCTCGACCAAGGGTTGCTCTGAAAGCCCAAAAGCCAAAGCCTTGTAATCCGCGTTTTGCATATTCACCTTTTCGAGCACACCGACGAGCGAAAAAATGTGTCTTGCCAGCAGACTCAAAAGCCGCTAGCAAACCGCCCCTAATTCTGATAGCTTCCCGTGCCCAAACGCGCAGGTCAACTGCAATTCAATTAGCACGCGTTTCAATGGAAACTCAAATGGCAGCGAAGAAGACAACAAACCCCGACGTTAAGGCCGCGCCAAAAGCGAAGGCCGCACCCAAGACAAAGGCGGCGCCTAAAGCCAAAGCTACGCCCAAAACCGAGCCTAAGGCCAAAGCGGCGCCCAAAGCCAAAGCCGAGCCTAAGGCCAAAGCGGCGCCCAAAGCCAAAGCCGAGCCTAAAGCCAAAGCGGCACCTAAGGCCAAAGCTGCGCCTAAGGCCGAGCCTAAAGCCAAAGCTGCGCCCAAGACCAAAGCCACTTCGAAGTCAAAAGGTGCTTCAACTGTTGCTAGGGCCGCAGGTAAAACCCAGAAGCTTGATGAGTTTACCCCCTACAAACCCGCACGTGGCGAGCGTTACATGAACGATGAGCAACGTGGGCACTTTCGGGAATTATTGCTCACTTGGCGCTCGGACTTAGTCAACGAAGTCACAAAGACCGTTGGGCACATGAAGGACGAGGCCGCCAACTTTCCAGACCCCGCTGATCGGGCAACCCAAGAAGAAGAGTTTAGCCTCGAACTTAGAGCCCGTGATCGCGAGCGCAAGTTGATTAAGAAGATTGATGGAATGCTTGAACGAATTTCGATCGATGACTACGGATATTGCGATGCCTGTGGCATCGAGATCGGCATCCAACGGCTGGAGGCTCGTCCGACAGCAACGCTCTGTATTGACTGCAAGACGCTCGCAGAAATCAAGGAGCGACAGGAGCTGGGCTAAGCCCCTCGCGCTTACTTAGCTTTGACGTATCGAGGACGTTTTGCTCCATCACCCACTGGCCCTCTGCACAGTGGCTCTCTTGTTACTGCCGTTGCCAGCTTTCTAGATGCGCGTGCTAATGGCGGATACTGGTGGCTGCGTATCGATGACATAGACCCTCCTCGCCACGATCTCAACAGTTTCATATCAATCCCTGAGTGCCTCCGGATTCATGGTCTCCACTGGGACAATGACACCCTTCTACAAAGTAAGCGTCAGGAAGTGTACAACGCGTATCTTGATCAGCTGAAGGACGAAGGACTGCTCTTTACCTGCGTGTGTACGCGTTTGACCCTCGGAAAACTGGGGCAATGCGAAGCCGATTGCGCATCGCGAACGCACAGTGAGGGGAGTCTAAGATTTAATGTGCCCAGCGATGCCCCGCAGTCCATTGACGACTTAATACTGGGTCAACAAACGGCCTCGGAACGACCGAACAATTTTGTTGTCAAGCGCAAAGATGGCGCTATTTCCTATCAACTCGCAACCGCCGTGGATGATTTAGACGAAGCCTACACCCATATAATTCGCGGCGCTGACCTTCTCGAGTCGAGCTTCCGACAAAAGGCCATACAGCAGGCACTCAAAAGACCGTCTCCCCAATACGGTCATGTCCCGATAGTGACTGATTCTGAGGGCTACAAGCTCAGCAAACAAAACGGCGCTCGGGGGATTGATATTCGTAGACCCGTCCAAAATCTAAGAGACGCGCTGTCATTTCTCAGACAGCCCGCACCTCCTGAGGCCGTCGAGCACATTGCCGAGGTCTTGGAGTTCGCTCAAGAGCACTGGGACACCTCCGCATTGTCTACCGAGCATTGTAACTTTTTACCCCGATAAGTGTTACCGGGGTGACACACATTAAAGAGATCGTGTTAGCCTCAGTGGCGGTTTTTTGGAGCAAAGAGTTTTAATGCTGACTGTTCTCTTACTCGACGACGATCCCATCAGTGCAACGCACACAGCCGATGATTTAACGGCCGAGGGGTTTAAAATTATTAAAGCGTCACCCTTTTCCGCGCTAGGAGCCATTAAAACTGCCGAAAAAGTTGACGCCGTCCTTCTTGACCCAGGTCGAAACGAAGCGGGCGTTAAGCAGCTGATAAACGACTTACACCCGCTCCCCGTGTTTATCCATGCGCAACACGCCTCACTGCGCTCTGCCGTGGACCTAATGAAGTTAGGTGCCCGAGACTATTGGCCCAAGCCCGCACCCCTCAGAGACTTGCTGCGGGCCATAAAGCGAGTCGCAGGGCCTACGACCGAATCATCAGCGGCAAGCGCCCCAGCAGTGGACGCCTTTGTCGGTCGGTCCTCCGGCATGCGTGCCCTGATGAACATGGCTAATAAAGCCGCTAAGGCGCGGTCGACCGTTTTGATAATTGGTGAGACGGGCACTGGAAAGGAATTAGTCGCGCAACACATCCATCAAGCCAGCCAAAGAACTCATAAGCCGCTGATCTCAGTCAACTGCGCGGCGATTCCTGAGACGTTAATCGAGTCCGAGCTTTTTGGGTACGAGAAAGGCGCGTTTACCGGCGCAAACGCACAGCGCTTGGGCCTTATTGAGGCTGCCGATGGCGGCACGCTTTTCTTAGATGAGATCGGTGAGTTACCGGCGTCCGCGCAAGCACGTCTGCTTCGCTTTATTCAAGAAGGCGAAATAAGGCGTATTGGCTCCGTTGAGAGTGCCAGCGTCGATGTGCGACTGATTTGCGCAACGCACCGAAACCTGATGGAGCTTGAAAATACAGATGTGTTTCGCCGAGATCTCTTTCATCGCATAAACGTATTGCGCCTCGAGTTACCGCCTCTTCGAGAGCGAGGCGACGACATTGAGGGACTGACGAAGTTTCTAATTAAAAGAGTGTCCACCAAGCTGCAGTTAGACGCGAAGCCGCTGAGTCCAGATGCTAAGAAAGCGCTCTCTAGCTACCCATGGCCAGGCAATGTAAGAGAGCTCGAACACACGATCGAGCGCGCACTCGTCTTGGGGGACGGCGAGGTATTAGAGCCTCACGATTTAAATCTTCCTGACATACCAGCCAAACCCAAAGGTATTGCAAAACCCTTTGCTAGCGCATCCGCGCTTATCGAGCCAGAGCCCACAGCGAACAACGACACCGATTCAGGCGAACTCTCACTGGAAGACTACTTTCAGCGCTTCGTCCTTGAAAATCAGGACGCGATGAATGAGACAGAGATCGCTCAAAAGCTAGGCATCAGCAGAAAATGTCTCTGGGAACGCCGCCAGCGTTTCGACCTTCCTCGCACGCGAAAGAAAGGCAGTGCCTAGATTTTCTAGTGGTCCCATTGGTAACAGGTGCGGTTTATTTCCGTAACACTTCTGTAACAAACAAAGCGGTAAACGCATCGGGAAAATTAGTAAGTGACTGATATATTTAACTAATACTCTCGTGGCACAACAAATGCAGTAATTGTGACAGAGCTAAAATAATAATAAGCGGCCGAATAAAAATAATATGTGTAACTACGGACCTGGGCGGGGAAGGCAACTTCCCCCAGTTTCTTTGTTTCCTACCTATTACAGCTGATAAGATCGGGACTCACGTTCTCGAGCTTCCTATTTTGCAGAAATTTGATTCAAGCAAACTGATAGACCATTCCTCGTTGTCGCGAGGCGCCGTCGCTGTTGTTGAGCGTCTGTGTGATCACGAACACAGTGCGTACATCGTGGGAGGGGCAGTCCGAGATTTACTTCTAGGGCAGCGCCCTAAAGACTTTGACGTTGCAACCGATGCGACTCCCGAGCAGGTTGTTGCGCTGTTCAAAGGCGCACGGATTATTGGTCGCCGGTTTCAGATCGTGCATGTCCGAATGGGCCGTGAAATCATTGAAGTCACCACGTTTCGAGGTCACCACGCAGGAGATTCATCAACACTGTCTAAGAAGTCGCAGAACGGCCTCCTCCTGAGGGACAACGTCTACGGGACATTAGATCAAGATGCGGCGCGGCGCGACCTGACGATCAATGCGATGTACTTAGATCCGACAAATAAAATCATTCTCGACGATCTCGGCGGTCTTGAGGACGTTAAGCGGCGAATCGTCCGAATCATTGGGGACCCCGCGACGCGTTACCGAGAGGACCCAGTAAGAATGCTCCGGGTCGTTCGTTTTGCCGCAAAGCTTGGATTCTCGATCGACTCTGACTCTCTCAGCGCGATCTCAGCATGTCAGCACCTGCTTAATGACATACCCGCTGCTCGCCTGTTTGATGAGACTCTTAAATTGTTTATGGCCGGCTACGCAGCACCGACGTTTGAACACCTTGTCTCCCATAATTTACTCAGCCCACTTTTCCCTGACGCAGTGAACTCGCTGACTGATGAGTCCGCGCAACCACTGATAGTAAAAGCCATGAGTAATACAGACGCACGGATTGCACGCGGTAAGCCAGTGACACCTGCCTTTCTACTTGGGGCCTTGCTGTGGCCCGCAGTTCACTGCCGAAGCGACGAAATCGCTCGCTCAGGGAATCATGAAGGCGCTCCCGTTCAAGCTGCTGGTCAACAAATATTGATGAATACTGTGCAGCACGTCGCTATACCCAAGCGCTTTTCTATTCCTATGAAGGAGATTTGGGACTTGCAGCCGCGCCTTGAAAAATGCGCGTCAAAACGGGTTACATCGATCATCTCACTGAGGCGGTTTCGCGCCGCCTTTGACCTTTTATTACTCCGTGCGGAGCAAGAGTCAACGCTTAAGCAAGCCGTCACGTTTTGGGAAGAGCAACAGCAATTATTCCCAGACCTCGTCGGCAGTCAGCCCGCAACCGAAATCCCGACGCGGAGGCGCCGCACAAGGCGGCGAAAAAATGCGCCATGACACTTGCGGTCATTGGACTAGGGTCCAATATTGACGATCCGCCACAACGACTGCAGGAAGCCAGCCATCGTCTCTGCGCGCTGACCGGCCTTTCCAGTCATCGCGTCTCACGCGTGTATTCGTCGCCACCCATGGGGCCACAAGATCAGCCACCTTTTTTTAACGCCGTGCTAACCGCAGACTGCGGTAATGAGGCGGGTGAGTTGCTCTTAAGTCTAAAGGCGATTGAGCAATCCATGGGCCGGGTTCAGCGGCGACGTTGGGGCGAGCGATGCATTGATCTCGATATCATCCAATTTGGTGAACTCGAGCTCGACACCACAAACCTCGTTATCCCCCACCCCGGCCTCTGTGAGCGTCTGTTTGTCATTCAACCCATGATCGATCTACTCGGACCGAATCATAAGGTGCCCGGATTGAGGGATCTTGGTACCCTTCGACGAGCGCTCTCGGATCATTCGCTCACAACGTGCGAAGCGTTCCAGTTGCATCTTTAGGCTATGGCATTAATGGGTGGATAGTGACAGAAAAAACCGTTCCAGGCGTTGACCTTCGCAACCGAGCGCCTCAGCCCTACATTGCGATCGAGGGGCCAATTGGTGTTGGAAAGACCACGCTCGCAAAAAGGTTAGCTGATTTATTCAACTACCAGCTGCTATTAGAAGACGCCCATGAAAACCCGTTCCTCAGCAAGTTCTACGAGAATCAAAGACAAAATGCGCTAGCGACACAGCTCTTCTTTTTGTTTCAGCGCGTCCAGAAAATGGATGACTTGAAACAGCAAGACATGTTCAAGCCACTGCGTATTGCCGATTTTTTGATTGATAAGGATCCATTATTTGCTCGCGTTAACCTAGACAATGACGAGTACGAGCTTTACAGCAAGGTATACGATCAAATGACGGTCGATGCACCGACACCAGACTTAGTCATCTACTTGCAAGCATCGGTCGACCGACTACTTGAGCGGATTGACCGACGCGGCGTTGCAGCGGAGCGATCCATTAGCCGCCATTACCTCGAATCGTTAAATGAGGTATACAGCGAATTCTTTCTCTACTACGATGCGGCGCCACTGTTAATTGTCAATGCCAATCAAATTGATTTGATTAATAGGAATGAAGATTTCGTGCAGCTCGTGGACTATGCTCTGGACATAAAAGCAGGTCGACACTATTTCAACCCAACACTGATCGACTAACGTAGATAAAAGAAGCACCAAGGAGCTCATCACTCGATGCCTGACCGAATAACAACGAGCAAACTCGAAGCCATGAAGACCGCTGGTGAGAAGTTTGTAATGGTCACTGCCTACGATGCGACATTTGCGCGACTCGTTAGTGACGCAGGCGCTGAATGCATCTTAGTGGGTGATTCGTTAGGCATGGTTTTGCAAGGTCATGATACAACGGTGCCTGTGTCGCTCGACGCAATGGTGTATCACACCGAGTCTGTTGCGCGCGCGCGCCCAACGTCCATGATTGTCTCTGACCTGCCTTTTATGACCTATTCATCTCCAGACGTCGCTCTGACTGCCAGCATGGAGCTGATGCAAAAAGGCGCACAAATGGTGAAACTTGAGGGTGGAACCTGGCTGAGTGAGACGATTCACCAGCTCGTTCAGCGCGGCATCCCCGTTTGCGCACACCTGGGCTTGACTCCGCAGTCTGTGAACGTTTTTGGGGGTTATCGTGTGATGGGGCGCACACCCAAAGAAGCGAAGTCTATTTTAGCGGATGCTGTGGAAATTCAAGATGCAGGAGCAAGCATTTTGCTGCTGGAGTGCGTACCTGAAAAACTAGCCGCCGACATCTCCTCTAAGTTAGACATTCCCGTGATTGGTATTGGCGCAGGCGCCGGCACCGACGCACAAGTGCTGGTACTTCACGACCTCTTAGGTTTAACCGAAAAGCCAGCCCGATTTGTTGAGAACTTCATGACCGGCGCAGATTCGATTCAAGATGCTTTAGCGGCCTTCGTAAAAGCCGTTAAGGACGGTAGCTACCCGCAAGAGCAACACACCTACCAGTAATATGGAGATCTTCCGAACGGTAGATGACATGCGAAGTTGGCGCGCTCGTTTGAGTCAGGACATCCGAGTAGGGTTTGCACCCACAATGGGAAACCTTCATGCAGGACACGTCTCACTAATCCACACGGCCAAGGCACACGCCGACCTCGCCGTCGCCTCTATCTTTGTGAATCCAATGCAATTTGGTCCGGGTGAAGACCTAGAAAGTTACCCAAGGACTCTTGAGGTGGACCTGGCGAAGTTACAAGCGGCCGGAGCCGATGCCGTGTTTATTCCACAAGCAGAGGACATCTATCCCGAAGGGATTGATCGGCACACATCAGTCGACGTGCCTGACCTTACAGACGTGCTCTGTGGCGCTCACCGGCCCGATCATTTTCGCGGTGTTACCACCGTGGTCACTAAACTACTTGGCGTCGTGAGACCACACATTGCGTTCTTTGGGGCCAAAGACCTGCAACAAGTCCTGGTCATTAAAAAAATGGTTCGCGACCTACTCATCAACGTAGAAATTGTGACTGTGCCTACCCTGCGCGATCCCGATGGTCTCGCAATGAGCTCTCGAAATGGCTACCTCACGCCAGAAGAGCGAGCTCTGGCGCCCAACTTCGCAGCGGCGTTAACCGCTTGCGCCCTCACGCTTCAAAACACGTCCTCCGATGTCTCAGAAACAATCGACATCGCAAAAAAGGCGCTCGAGGACAACGGCTTTATAGTTGACTACCTAGAAGCCCGCCGCACCAGCGACTTATCCCTGAGTCCGGCGCCCAACGATGAAATTGCGATCTTTGGCGCCGTCTATTTGGGAACGACGCGGCTTATTGATAACCGCGTCATACCGATCTAATGGGCGGGTCCTAGTCTCCCAAGCGCAAGACTCAACTAGGGTGCTACATCACAGGGTTCGTGTAGAAAGTCCAGCAGTTCATCGACCGATGAGGGGGGTGGCGATGTCAGCCAACTCACCGTAAAAGCGACGGTAAAGTTCACTAGCGCACCCACAACACCAAAGGCATTGGGTTCGATACCAAAAAACCAATTCGGCGACATCGTACCAAGGAACCCTGTGTCGGGAATAAACATGATGCCCTTGTGCTGAAAGACGTAAAGCAAGGTCACTGAGATACCCGCAAGCATGCCAGCGACCGCGCCCTCCCGATTGACCCGACGCGCGAAGATTCCCATTAACAGCGCTGGGAAAAGCGATGAAGCCGCCAGCCCAAACGCAAGTGCTACCGTCCCAGCCGCAAATCCGGGCGGATTTAGGCCTAAATAACCTGCACCTAAAACCGCAACCGCCATTGCAATCCGCGAGGCTCTTAGCTCTGCCTTATCTGAAATTGACGGCATATACGTGCTTTTAAGCAGGTCATGCGAAATCGCACTAGAAATAGCCAATAACAGTCCCGCCGCTGTCGAAAGTGCCGCCGCCAATCCTCCGGCGGCGACTAAGGCTATAACCCAATTAGGCAGGTTGGCGATCTCCGGATTAGCCAAAACCAGTATGTCGTTATCCAGTTTCGTAAGCTCATTAGTTTTTGGATCCGATGTGTATTCAATTCGACCATCACCGTTTAAGTCCTCGACCTTGAGCAAACCCGTTTGTTCCCAGTTTTCAAACCAGCCAGGCTTGTCCTCAATGAAAAGCGCTTGTCCATCGGATTGCTGCATTGTGTCGACGATATTGAGTCGTGCCATCGCAGCAAGGGCAGGTGCTGTCGTGTAGAGCACCGCAATAAATACAAGCGCCCACCCGGCGGAGCGACGCGCCGCGGCAACGCTTGGTACCGTAAAGAAGCGAATAATGACATGGGGCAACCCGGCTGTACCAATCATTAGGGACGCCGTAAATGCCACCATATTCAAGGTGCTACCGCGCAGCGTTGTCGTGTATTCCTGAAACCCCAGATCAAGCAATATCAGGTCAAGTTTGTCGAGCAGGT
>Ga0257126_1002560_pt1 | contig 11879 bp, 7 predicted proteins | sample SI060_120mmetaG_FD_190151 | JGI IMG/M metagenome (GOLD analysis project Ga0257126, IMG submission 190151) | Marine microbial communities from Saanich Inlet, British Columbia, Canada - SI060_120m | ecosystem: Environmental > Aquatic > Marine > Inlet | place: Canada: British Columbia | collected... | reverse complement strand
CAATTTCCGGCAAGTCGCGACGAGCGGTCCTGACGGAAAGAACACCGTGGGTTTTCCCGCGGCTAAACGCGTCAATCCTGTCACCAATGATGAGACTTCGTCGTTGCGCAAAAGACACCACCGCTTAGCACCTTTCCCATCCTCTGCAACCAATACCTTGTATTCCGAGATCTTCTGATCATCGTTCTCGATCGGGAGATCATGCAATTGCACAAACAAAGCGGCTTTACGTTTCTTTCGAGCCCCAGTGACGAGGGCATTGAGCACCTGCTGAGTGGCCGCTCGGCTTAACTCGTCTACCTGATCATCAAATTGATGCGAACTCTCAAGCCATGGAATCGTTGATATCCAACGTTCTACTGTACGCTTAGCCGGGGCCTCATCAGCACCTACCCTTGAGCGCCTTAGGTCTTCTAGGCTCCACGTCTTGTCGAATCCACCCGCCGCAAGATCTGTTCTATGGTGCGCTTCCACGTTTTCTTTGCTCATAGCTTGTCGCAAAATGCTTTTAGAGAAAAACAATATAACAGGATGGTTTATTTTCGTTAGTAAAAGTTTCTATGGGCGCAAAAATACATTTCGCGACATTTATTATTTCTCTTGATCCGCCAGATACTCTTGGGCGGACGGCGCCCTTTAGTGGCGAGTGTAGCGAGAGTGGCGAGGGTGGCGAGGGTGGCGAGGGCGGCGAGGGTGCAGATAGTGGCGTGCAAAATCATTGACTGCATTAGCAACTGACGGCGAGGGAACCAAAGCCTCTCAAACTCATTGCCGCACTCCATCCTGCCTCGATCGTGCAACCCGCCGACCCCTATTTAGACCGACCTCAGTTCGACCCGTGGGCGACGGATTCACGTGTATCTTTGTGTCACCTACTTGCACTAAAAAGTACTTTGCGATTCGTGCCCACCAAAATTCCATCACGACGGCTTAGTGGCCCAACTTCTTCATGTCTTGGGGTTAACAAATCAAAACGCCCGCGGACTGAGACGGCGGCTCAAGCTGTCTAGTCAAAGCCTCTGAAGATCTCGGCAAACATCGCGGTATCAAACGGTATACGGGCACTCAGCACGTGAAGAGTAGCGAAGTGAATAAGGGGGTTGGCAGTGACGACCGTAAACGTAGCTTTCCCCATACCCACGAGCATTTGCGTCATGACAATGTAGGTCACACTCAGCACTGACATTTCGGTCGTACTGTAGTCCACGCCCGGGTCAAAGAGGCTAAACACTGCGTAAAAAAGACCGGCTATGGCGATGACGGTGAGTTTGTTTTCATACATCAGCATGAGTCTTGGGATGAGTACAACGTGCATCAAAATAACAACCGGCAGTCCGGCACCAAAGGTGTTCACCAAAACACTCGTCGGTACGCCGACTGCGTACTGCTCAGCAGTCAGTGAAAAAAATGGAAGTCCGCCGATGATGGGCCCAAAAAAATCGAGGGCCCAAAACGCAGCTAAAATCCAAATATTTCTGCGCCATTGTAACGAGGCCAAGAACTCAGTGAGATTAAAACCCTGAGCCTTCAACCAATAGAACGGTATCACTACGTAAACAACCGTATTGGCAAGCATCCAGAGAACGACATCTATCCAATCGAAAACTCCCGATTCGAAGACAAACGGTCCGGGAAAGTGAAGCCCAATTGACAATACAGCACCGAGGAAAAGCTGCGTGACTAAGACATAAGCAAATGCAATCAGGACCTCTTTGGCCGCTCGATCACGATTCACCTGGTACAGAGACGCCCAATCGAACGACGCTCTTCGGCGAGTTATAAACAACAGTAGAAATACACTCAGCACCAAGACTGGAAAGTAGATCAAAAAAAGACTTGAGGCAGCATCCAGCGCGATGGGGGGAGTCGCAACTGAAGCGCTCTCTGTCATAAAGAAGAGCCCAGCGACTAAGAGCCAGATCACCGCTAAAATCAAGAGTCCCTTATATCCTTTGGTCATACTGATCTGCCTCGTGTCGATTACTTACCCCGTGGCTTGTACGGAAAAAGTAACGCCTCTAAGCGCGGTACTTAGCGTAACACCCTACAGACTTTTGAGCAGTAACAGGTGAATTCCTGCGGCGGACAGTAAGGCAATCTGCTGCAAAACGCTTTATGATTTGCGTTAAATCTCTACTCGCAGGATCGAGCCATGCACCGCACACTCTACTCATTTGCAGCTCTAACGTGCATCGGACTACTGTCCTCGTGCGGTGAAAATACACCGACTGAATCGAAGCCACCCCTCCTGACCGAGGGCATCAGAGCGACCGCGTCAGGCGTGCAAATTACTGCTGACTGCGAAACAGCACTCAGTGAGGCCAAGACCGCATTTGACGCTTTAGAGGCGCAAACCGGCGAAGCCACTGTTGAGAGCGTATTTGGTCAATACGAAACCATGGCGGATGCGCTCACCGGTATCGGTGACGTTTGGCACTTACGCTCAGTTCACCCCGACGCTGATGTTCGAGAAGCGGCCAACGCCTGTAGTGAGCGACAATCAGACTTCCTCTCGCAAATTGGCTTATCGCGCCCCTACTTTGATCGAATCGCCGCGATAGACACTACCGAGCTTACAGCCGTCGAGCGACACATGGTGGAAGAAGCGCTCGAGGGATTTCGCCGCTCGGGCGTTGACCGTGACGCGGCAACACGCCAAAAAATTCGTACGCTTCAAAGCGACATTACGGCGCTGGGGAATGAGTTTGACAAAAACATTCGAGAAGACGTCCGTTCTGTCCAAGTGGACGCAAGCGAACTGGCGGGATTACCGCAAGATTATATCGACGCACATCCGGCAGATGACACTGGATTAGTCACGATTACGACCGACTACCCTGATCTTTATCCGGTCATGACCTATGCTAAAAGTGACGGCCTGAGAAAGGCCCTGCGAATTAAGGCCCGGTCACGAGGCTACCCGGCTAACAAAGGCCTTTTGGAGCAGCTGATCACAAAACGCCACGAGCTTGCCGGTATTTTAAGCTTCCCGTCGCACGCGGCACTGTCCATGGACAGCCAAATGATCGAGTCGCCCCAGAATGCCCAAGCGTTTCTTGACAGTATTGGGGATGCATTGAAGGTACCCGTCCAAAAAGAGTTGGCAGTCATGCTCTCTCGTCTTCAACAAGACCAGCCAGGTGCTGAATCGGTTGAAGTGTGGCAGTCCGGCTACATACAGAATCTGCTCCAGCTCGAAGACTACAAACTGGACGCCCAAGAAGTGCGAACGTACTTCCAATACGAACGCGTTCGAGATGGAATTTTTCAGCTCACTGAAGACTTATTTGGCGTCCAAATTTCGCCATGGGATACCCCAACTTGGCATGAAGACGTTGAGACTTTTGAAATAACAGAGAACGGCACTTTGCTCGGTCGGTTTTACATGGACAATCATCCTCGTCCCTTTAAGTACCAGCATGCTGCACATTGGACGCTGAGAACGGGCATTAAAGACAAACAGATCCCCATGTCAGGTCTGGCCCAAAACTTCCCAAAAGGCCTGATGGAACACAGTCAAGTGGAGACTTTCTTGCACGAGTTTGGTCATCTACTGCACAACATGTTTTCCGGCACACAAAAATGGTCATCGGTGGCAGGTATGTCGATGGAGCGCGACTTTGTAGAAGCACCGTCACAAATGCTCGAAGAGTGGATCTGGGATTTCGACACCTTGCGCAAATTTGCAATCAACGAGCAGGGGGAAACCATTCCGCGTGCGCTCGTCGACAAAATGGTCAGGGCTCGCCACTTCGGGCGAGCGATCGGAACAGCGACGCAAGTCTACTATGCCAACCTGTCACTCAACGCTTATAACCGGGAGCCAAGCTCTTTTGATCTCGACGATTTGACCCGTGAACTTGAATCAAAGTACGCCGCTTACCCGCATCTCCCAGGCACACATTTTTACGCGAACTTCGGGCACTTAAACGGCTATAGCTCAAATTACTATACGTACCAATGGTCACTCGCCATTGCGACCGATCTTTTTTCAAAGTTCGAAGAAGGTGGTCTGCGCAACACCTCAGTAGCCAATGAATACCGCCGGAGAGTACTAGAGGCGGCGGGCAGTAAGCCTGCAACTGAGTTTGTAGCTGATTTTCTGGGTCGCGAATTTAGTACCAAGGCCTACATCAAATCACTGCAAGAGGGGGACTAAGTTGCTCGGCACTCGAGGTAGTCAGTCGCCGTGTACGCGCACCGAACAGCGCTAAGGCACAAACGTCGCAAGCGCCATGCGGTGTTGCTGAAACCAACCGACATCGACTGCAAAAGACTGAAAAGTGACCCACAGGCGACACCCACTCTCATGGCGGCAAGGACCTGCCACCGTTCAGCAGCGACGATCTAACCCGTGGCACTTAAAACGACGCAAGCTCGCCCATCAGGTGCATACCGCAGTTTATATTGACATAATTAGTGCCAATATGTGAGTCTCACAGCGTAAGAGGCGCTCCATCAGGCAGACGCGGCGACGTGTGCCATGGCCAGAACGATGCTCGGAGAGTGGCGCCTTTGGCCACCGACGGAGCTGACCGCACCAGGGGTGCATTCAGCATGAGGAGATACGCATGTCCGCTCGCTCTAAAATTTGGCTTTTCCCAGCACTGCTCTACGGTCTTTTTACAGTCTGGTACACCGATTTTAGCGGTCCATTGAGCGACGCCGAAGTCAGTGACTTTATGGCGGCCATGCAGGCCAACCAGAGCGAACCAGAGGTGATTGCGTTTATTGAGGAGTTCGCTCGGGCTGATACTGGCAGGCAATTCATCATGCTCAACGCATTTGACTACAACGATGACCCTGGGTCTGTCGCAGGTGCAGCGCCTGGAGAGGACGCCGAAGCGCTCATGGGACGTTACATGGCGCATATGGTCCCAGCCCTACTGATACGTGCCTCCCATCCCCTATTCATGGGGCCCGCCGTCTACCCAGCAATAGATGTGGTAGGCATGGAAGGTGCGGAAAACTGGAGTGGCGGAGCGCTAATGCGCTACCGGAGTCGTCGGGACTTCCTGGAAATCGTCACTAACCCGATCTTCAAAGGCCAACACCACTTCAAGGCGGCTGCGCTCGAAAAGACGATCGCGTACCCAATCGAGCCCGACTTGCAACTGGGTGATCCCAGAGTGCTCCTTGGACTTTTGCTCCTAGCACTCACGGCCCTAACAGATCTCATTCGTCTCTCCAGGCAGTAAAGCCAGCAGTAAAGCCAGCAGATAACGCCGAGCATCAAGGACCCTCTAAAACAACTCATTCAACAGACAGCATAATTGTGACGAAATGGTTGGGACGGCATGCTTGTGACGGTATGGTTGTCACCGCCCGGGTCACAACACCGCGGGCCTGCACAGCGATCTCTGAGTGCTAGTTACGACGCGTGAGGTTCTTTAGGGCACCCTTAACAATTCGAACACTAGCCTCTTTACTCAGTCCTTGATGGCTCCTAAGCCGGTGCCACATTTCAAACGACGTCATCGCATCAACGGTCTCACGATCATCATAAGGCAGTGTGCCCAGCTCGGGCAGCCAGTCTTGGAGGTTCTGACGCAAGCCTCGCTGATTACGCGAATAGTTTTCGCGCAATGTCTCGTAACGCCAGAGCTGCGCTTGTGTCCCTAGAGCAAAGTTCCAGACCTCCTCAAACGCATCGGCCCGACGATCTACAATACGATCAAGACGCTCTTCGAACGTTCCCTCTCGCTCGCCACCAAGAAACAGAGCCTCATAAAATTCGCGGAACTGACTGTCGGCCGCTTTAAACAGCGCCTCCATGTCCTCAAAATGACGAAAGAACGTGCGGATAAGAACACCCGCGCGGTCTGAAATCTGTTGCGCAGTAGGGACTAAAAACCCTTCCTTTTGCAGAGCGAGTGCCGCGTTGATAATCGCGAGTCGCGTCCGCTCGGTTCTAAGACGACGTCCGTCGACCGCGTTACCTCGCTTGATGTTTACCATTCGTTAGTCAAATTCCTGTTCATCAGCCGACATTTCAACAAGAAGTGCGCAGTAATGCACCGGTTTTATGGCCACAACGGTAACCGCCTGAATCACCAAGTGGCCCGCGGACCAAGGATGAAAGAGATCAATAACAACAGAACCTCAATCACCTCGATGCAATGCCGTCACCGACACCGATGCAAACGCCGGTCACGCTATCGCCGCCTATTTCCCTTGAGTCACAGGCGTTACCGAGAAGCGAACATCCTCTTGGTCCCACCACCAGAACTCGGGAAGCGGCTTCTGCTCAGGCCATTGCTGATCCATTGTGTTCGCGTCATACAGCCGACCATTAATCATTACCCTGCTAAGACTTGTGGTATTTCGAATATCGCTCAGCGGATTAGCATCAAGAATGACCAAGTCAGCGAGCTTCCCCGCCTCGATCGAGCCAAGATCCTGATCAATACCGATAATTTTCGCGCCATCAATCGTGGCAGCCCTCAACACCTCAACAGGCCGCATCCCCCCCATCTCAAAGGCCCACATTTCCCAGTGATACGCCAGACCCTGCAGTTCTCCGTGCCCACCGACACCGACCAAACCACCAGCCCGCTGGATTTTAGCGACCTGCGACGCCCCCTGCTTAAAATCAAACTCATTATCACGGAGCCACGTGGAGCGCCGCTGTGTCAGCTCATCCAGCCGATTGTGGGGATAAAACCGCTGTAATTTCACGTCGTCATGCACCTCGGTGCGCGTGAAGAAATAGTCGACCAAGGTCGGCGCGTTGTATTGCACCACCAACGTTGGCGTATAAGCCGTTTTCGTCCTAGCGAACAGCTCGACCACATCGGTGAAAAAGGGTGCATCTGGGAGGGTGTGTTCGTTACCGTGCATGCCATCGATCGCATGAGTAATATTTAGCGCCTGATCACCCGCGCCCTCTGTCGTCGGCATCAGACCAAGCGCTTTACTGGCCTTTACCACCCATTGTCGTTGCTCCCTGTTGCCCACTACATAGCTCTTAATATTTCGCGTTTTGTAGTGATCCCTGTAGCGCCGAAGATACGAGTAGGTCTCGTCATAGGACTGAAAATCAGTATCACCAAACACGCCACGCGCCGTCATGAAAGCACGCTGTCCAATCGATTGCCCTGTTTCGACAAAATCACGATACGCCAAGTAATCGTTAGACGCCGTTTGAACATCGAGGCCTGCGGTTACGCCGTAGGCCGCATTAGCAACCAGTGACCAATTGTGGGGCTCCAATACGTCGCTAGTTCTGAACTCCCAGTGCGCGTGAGTATCAATAAAACCTGGCGTGACATACCGACCTTCTATATTGATGCGCGTCACATCATCAGGCACCACAAGCGAACCGTGTGCAGCGACAGTACGAATACGGTTATCAACAATCAAGATGTCTTGATCGCGTTCCACCGTGTTCATGGCGAGGGTCGTCGCCCCCGCCATACTGATAACGTTGGCATGCTCTATGAGCAGCATGCCTTCGGCCTTATCCCTGGGTCGTTGGACATTCATTTTGACCGCTGCGACAGCAGCATGCCTGTCCTCAGGAGCGAACGTAACGTCACTACCCCCTTCGTCGTCATTCACATCTGCGTCGTCATTCACATCAGCATCGTCAGAACGCGGATAGTCAATCGACGCCAAAGGTCTTGAGTAAAACGTATTGCCAATGGCCCACCAGACGCCCTGACCATCTGGCGTCCAACCGAGATAATCAGCACCAATATGAGTCAATTGCTTAACCGGTAGCCCCCCGCTCCTTAACGTAATTTCTGGCGCTTTGGCACCTGCGGGCGTCCGCGCGATGACCCAAACCTGCTTATTCGCAAAGGCAAGGACGTGTGTTCCTTTGGGATGCATATAAATCGCTTCGGCTCGAGGTGGTGTTTTCCCCCTCCGATTACCCCTAGGCGCGTTAACAACCAGCTCGTCACGCCGATCCCTCCCGTTCAACTGAAGCGAAAACAACCCGTTCTCATCCGTCAGATACACTCGATCACGCTCTGGGCCAAAGTGGGGATAGCGTGCGGTTTCTGTCGTCATCAAGACAGTCGAGGGGCCGCCTTTTGCCGGCAGACTGACGAGCTCAAGGGGAATACGTAAGCCACCAAACTCACTAAATGTTTGATTGCGTAAATACTCATTACCTCTCATCGCGACAATTGACTCACCGTCAGGGCTGTACGCCAGATCCGTATAAAATGCCGCAATCTCGGTCAGTCGCTGGGCGCGTCCTCTCCCATCAGCCCGCATTCGATAAATGTGCCCACCTTTTGCCTGCGACCATGTCGCATAGGTGATCCAACGACCGTCGGGTGACCAGACTGGCTTGAATTCTCCACTCATGTCGTCAGACAACCGCTTTAGATTTTCTCCGTCCGTATCCATGACGTAAATATTAGCGAGCACAGAAGCGGCAATCCTGTTGCCGTCGGGAGACAAGCGAGGGTCCTGAATCAAGGTGGCCGTCAGATCTCCCTGGGGCACCCGGTATCCCGCTGTCAGGTCTGGCCCTATGTCAAGACTCACCTCAGCAGTAAAAGGCACTTCGGTCCTTTCGCTCGATGAGACCTCCACACGCCACACTTTTCCAAACGCGTTAAAAATAACCGCGCTTGCATCTGCCGTGAACGTGTAGCCCGGCAGTAAGTCACGGCTTGGCGGTCTAAAGTTCTCCTGAGCATCTCGCTGAATCGGATAGGTGAGCCAGCGATCGTCACCCGACTTAAGGTCACGAATACGCAAGCCGGTCTGAGTCTCGAAACGAGTGCCGTAGACCATAAAACGGCCATCGGGCGAGAGCACCGGACGAAAAGCACCACCTTCCGCTTGAGTCAGGGGTTCGATCTGTCCCGTGCTTAACGAATAACGAGAAATTTGAGTCGCGGGCATGTCTCGCCTGGATCCAACGCCCTGAGCGAAATAGAGCTGATCTGAGTCTGTGGACGCTTGAACACCAACCCCCCAAAATTTCTCATTCTCACCCGCACTGGACAGCGTAATACCGGACCCTCCGTCAACGTGATACATCACCAGCTCAGTATCGCGGCCTACTCTCGTGACAAACAGATAATTTCCATCAGACGACCAGGCCGGTGAAATTAAACCTGACTGACGCTCTTTTGAGATTTTAAGAGGACTCGAACCGTCGGCGTTCGCAACCCATAAGTTAGTGGCACCATCGCGGTCACTGATAAACGCAATGCGTTCGCCGCTGGGTGAAAAGACCGGCTGACTGTCATAGCCCAGTCCCGCCGTGAGGCGTTTGGCGACACCGCCTTCAACAGGCAAAACATATAGGTCACCAAGCAAATCGAAAATTAGCGTCTGTCCATCAGGCGATGCATCGAGCGTGAGCCACGATCCCTCATTGGTCTTGAAGCTCAGCGGCTGAGTTTCGCCTGCAAGCGGTAAGTCACCGGCGTCCTCCTGCATGTCTTCTGCACGTGCGAAGGCTGCGAAAAGTATCGCGACAACTCCCAAGCGAGTAACCCACATTTTAAGCGCCATAGTTCTACCCTTGGATCGACGAAATGGTCTGTGTGTCGAGGGGACCAGAAATTTGGGCTAGGTGCAAATCCGGGGCGCTGACGACCGCCGGAAAATCACTGTCGGATGACTTAAATACTCTTCATCGCACAGGCAGGTCAGCAGCTGACCTTTTTATTGTTCCATTCATTAGTCTGTATAGTGAGCCTTCGAATCGCGGCTAAAAAAACCATTACCGCTGAGGCCGGTCTCGCATCTTTCATACGGAGAAAAACCATGAGTGCTGACGACGTTAAAACACATCATCGTGTTTGCCATTTGTGTGAGGCCATGTGCGGTCTTGTCATCAAAACTGCGGGCGAGACCGTCATCGATATTAGAGGTGATAAAGACGACCCTTTAAGCCGCGGCCACGTCTGCCCAAAGGCTGTCGCTTTGCAAGATATCCACGAGGATCCAGATCGTCTCAGAAAGCCCTTGAAGCGCGTTAGATCTGTTGCAGGTCAATATCATCACGTGGAAATTGAGTGGTCCGAGGCGCTTGATCTGGCCGCCGACGCGCTGGCATCCGCGATTCAATCGCACGGCGTGAACGCTGTTGGCGCCTACTTTGGAAACCCTTCCGTTCACAATTATGGAATGATGACGCATCAGCGTAATTTATTCCGTCACATCCGAACACGGAATCGCTTTTCGGCCACGTCGGTCGACCAGCTGCCACACCACCTCGTGTCAATGTGGCTTTACGGCCACATGCTGCTCAATCCGATCCCTGACATCGATCGAACACACTATTTCCTGATGTTAGGTGCTAATCCACTGGCCTCCAACGGGAGCATTTGGACCGTCCCAGATGTCCGTCGTCGCATCAAAGAGCTCACCGCGCGCGGTGGCAAATTAGTGGTTATCGATCCACGAAAAACCGAGACCGCAGAGCTTGCCAGTGAACATTACTTCATTCGACCCGGAACCGACGCGGCTTTTTTGCTCGGACTCATACACGTCATATTTCGAGACAACCTCGCCGCACTTGGTGCACTCGCAGAGTTCACAGACGGCGTTGAGGCCATTCAAGAAGCAGTACAGGCGCTCACCCCCGAGTGGGCCTCTGACATTACCGGTATAGAGGCAGGGCACATAGAAAAGGTGGCACATGACTTAGCCGCTGCCAAAGCCGGTATTTGCTACGGACGCATGGGGGTCAGCACGCAAGCGTACGGAACGCTCTGCCAGTGGGCCATTCAGGTGCTGAACGTGATTACCGGAAATCTCGACAAACCTGGCGGCAGCCTCTTCACGCTGCCTGCGATGGATCAAGTTGCGAATACAGGCGCTGGGGGCTTTGGTCGCTTTGTCAGCCGTGGTCGCGGTCTACCGGAGTTCAATTATGAGCTCCCAGCGGTGACGCTTGTGGACGAAATCCGCACACCGGGTGAAGGCCAAATAAAGCTCATGTTTACGGGCGCAGGAAATCCAGTGTTATCAACCCCCAATGGACGGGCGGTGGACGAGGCTTTAGAGACCCTCGACTTCATGATTTCCTTAGATCCCGCACTTAACGAAACCACCCGACACGCGGATGTCATTTTGCCGCCAACATCACCCTTAGAGCACGACCACTACGATATTGCCTTCCATAATCTCGCTGTTCGAAACACCGCGCGTTTCAGCCCCGCAATATTTGATAAGCCCGAGGGAACCCTCCACGACTGGGAGATCTTCGCTGAGCTAGGAAACCGACTTGCCGAGCGTTTGGGTGTTGAAACCATGCCGGCAACGGCGCCAGATCGACTCGTTGACGCAGCGCTTCGTTCGGGCCCTTACGGCCATGACACCGAGTGGGACTTGAGCATCGAAAAATTGAACGCTCACCCTTCGGGTATTGACCTTGGCGAACTCAAACCTTCCTGCCCTGAGCGCTTACAAACACCCAAGAAACGTATTCCTCTGGCTGTTCCCGAAGTGCTTAATGACATACAAAGACTGTTGGCTGAGACGTCTCTCCCTGATAAGGGCTACCGGCTTATCGGTCGTCGTCACGTGCGCGACAACAACTCCTGGATGCACAACCACCACCGACTTGTAAAAGGCAAGCCAAGGTGCCAGCTGTTAATGCACCCAGATGACGTCGCTCACGAAGGCTGGCAACCGGGGGCCTACATCACCATCAGTAGCCGAGTCGGCAGTATCCAGGCAGAGCTGATGCCCTCGTCTGAGGTTATGCGTGGCGTGGTAAGTCTGCCACACGGCTACGGCCACGGGCTTAGCGGCACCCAATCAAAAATTGCAAACGAGCATGCGGGCGTGAGCTGTAATGATGTAACGGATGAACAGTTTATTGACAAACTTTCAGGTAACGCAGCCATCAATGGTGTTGCCGTCAGTCTCAGCGTTTAGTGCCGAACGGGCCGGGGATA
>Ga0257126_1002559_pt1:0-10000 | contig 11880 bp, 10 predicted proteins | sample SI060_120mmetaG_FD_190151 | JGI IMG/M metagenome (GOLD analysis project Ga0257126, IMG submission 190151) | Marine microbial communities from Saanich Inlet, British Columbia, Canada - SI060_120m | ecosystem: Environmental > Aquatic > Marine > Inlet | place: Canada: British Columbia... | reverse complement strand
GTTCCTCATTCGAGGCAACGGAGGCGGGTTATAGGCCTGCCGAAGCAGACTGTCTAGCCCTAAAATTTCTTTTTAGTGACTTTATTTTTCAGCCCTTCCAGCAACCAGCCTTGGGGCTAAATCCGTTTCCCATTTCTGGGCAACGGAGGCGGGTTATAAGCCTGCAAAAGCAGGCTGTCTAGCCCTAAAATCGGTATTTGTGATCTTTTTTCTGAAAACCACGTTCTGGCGCGCTAAATATAAAAACAATTAGCGTGAACCAGGCCCTTCTAACAGGGTTACAACGATGTTTCCCAATCACGATTTTTATATAGCAGGTCTGTTTCAAGATGAATAGGTAAAAGATACCGTTCAAAGGGATAAATATCGATTTTCACTGCTTTTCTCCATTAGACCATCTGCGTCGCCCTCGATAAAATGCGTTGCAACACACCTGCATTAAACCAAAACCAGCGGTATCGGCATATAATGATTTCGGGGCAATGGCAAAGCGACGACATCAGATCATAGAAAATTCCTAATTACCTGATTCATAACCAAATTAACTATATGAATTTGATCGAAATGATTGACTTCTTATAAAAGCTACGGCATGTAAAGGCTGCATTCAGGCGGCTGGTAAGCCATATGGGGACGTGAAAATGCGGGCAAATTGCTTGACCAAACAGGCATTTCAAAGACGGTCTTGTCGGGCTGTAATGTCAATTGCCCTAACCTGCCTTTTCTTTGGCGGTTTGGTCACCGCGCAGGCTGAATCAGGCTTGGCGCGCGAATCAGCCAAATCACTTCATGTCGCTTTTGCGCCGATGGAACCTATTTTTCAAACGGCACCAGCCTTGCCAACAAGTCGTCCGGATCCGGCACTTGCCTATCCGGCAATCCCCGTTTCGATCATCCCGCCAATGTCAAAACCGGCACTTATCGATGTTCTTCCAAAATCAACCAAGATGATTGGCGAGATGATTCGGTCACAAACCGGATTAGAAAGCGGTGCCGAAACAGAATTAAAGCTTCGCAATGGCGAAGGCATTGGTGCCCTATTGCGCCGTGCCGGATATGATTCGGCATCAATTGCCAAAGCTATCGACGCTGTTTCGGGCAAAGTTAGCCTGCGTCGCCTGCAAATTGGCACTAAATTCCAAGTGGCGTCGCAAGGGTTTCGCTTTTCGACCAAGCCCGGGCGCGACATTTATGTGATCCAGCATCCCGACAGTGGCTGGCTGGCGCTCACCGCGCTTCGTCCGATCGATCGTTATATGAATTTTTTCCAAGGCACGGTTGACGATTCTATCTACCGGGCCGCAATGGCAGCTGGCATCAACGAAAACGCCTTTAATGACTATATCCGTGTCATGGGCTTTTCGGTCGATTTCCAGCGCGAAATTCGGACAGGTGACCGATTCGAGCTTCTCTATGAAACCGAGCGCGACAGCATCGACGGCAAAATCGTTGGTGGCAAGCTGCATTATGCTGGTCTTGTCTTATCTGACGAGCAATTGGGATTTTTCCGCTATGACGGCGATGAAAACACCATTGGCTGGTATGACGAGAATGGCAATTCAGCTGCGCGAACCCTTATCCGCACGCCAATTTCCAATGCCCGCCTATCATCATCTTTTGGCCATCGCAAACATCCGGTTAGCGGCTTTAACGCCATGCATAAGGGTGTTGATTTCGCGGCACCACACGGCACGCCTATCATCGCCGCCGGATCGGGCGTGATTCGTGAGGCCGGTTGGAAAGGCAGTTTTGGCCGCTATATCCGAATCAGACATAATGCCACCTATGATACGGCCTATGCACATATGTCACGCATCGCGCCAAATATTCGCCCGGGGTCACGCGTCAAACAAGGCGAAATCATCGGGTATGTCGGATCAACCGGCAGATCAACCGGCGCGCATCTTCATTATGAAGTGATGGTCAATAACCGGCAGGTAAACCCCATGACGGTTCGCCTACCAACCGGCGAGCGGATTGATGATCAGCATTTGCCAGCCTTTCAAAAAACCGTTGCCGCCATTGATCAAGAAGTTTTGTTGCATGGCACCGTCCGCTTTGCCGGCGCCGTGCCGAATAAAAACACGCAATAGCCCAGCATCACTCGCGGTAAGTTCGTATCATACAAGCCCTATTGCCTAAATTTATACTGGCAATTGGCGATTACCTCTGGCTAACGTCAATGTCATAAAGCGGTATAAGGCATTATTCTGAGGAACATATCATGCAAATTCATGAGCTTTGGCATTATCCAGTCAAAGGGCTTGGCGGCAATCAGATGCCTTCGGCTCGTCTGCGGCAAGGTGGCTATTTTCCCAATGACCGGCAATTTGCCATTTCGATTGGCAGCGAAAAAGCCGCAGCTGCCAGCGATGGTACATGGTTGCCAAAAGCGCATTTCCTGCAATTAATGTCGCATGAATTATTGGCCGAATATAGCTGTCGCTATTGCGGTGATGCTGCTAACCCCAAATTAGAATTACGTCATCAAGGCGCTATATGCCTAAGCATTGATCCGACGCAGCCAGCCGACTGCCTCCGTCTTGAAGATTTCTTTTTTACCTTGCTTGGCAGCACGCTTCGCGGAAAGCCGCGTTTTATGAAGATGAACCATCAGGCCTATAGTGACCAATCAACAGCGCTTATCAGCATTGCCAGCACGGCCTCACTTGATGCTTTTGCAGACGCGACCAACACAAAGCCCGACAGCCGCCGGTTTCGTATCAATATCATTATTGATGGAGAGATGCCCTTTGCCGAGGACAATTTGATTGGCAAGACATTACGCTGTGGTGATGCGCTGCTGTTGGTCAAGAAATCCGTTGGCCGCTGCACCGCAATCAATGTTGACCCGGCAACGGCCAAACGCAGCCCAGATGATTATGTGCGCTTTATGAAAGCCCATTTTGGCCATAGCAATCTTGGCATTTTTGCCGAAGTGATCAATGGCGGCATGATTAAGATTGGCGACAGATTGCAGCCAGCCTGAATCATGCCGAGCGCCGATGGCTTGCCGTGATGACCGCAGATTTAAAAGGCCCATTTCGACATTGCAAAACCCGCAAAGACACGTTTGTTAGGATGGTTGATCGCTATCTTGATCACCCTGAACCGCCTCGGCAAGCTGGGCCGGAGACAGGTTTGTGCGATCATCCGCGCCATTTTTAACAGCTTCATTTTTGGCAGCACCATTATTGTCCGTACCATTTTTGGCAGCACCATTTTTAGCAGCACCATTGCGGGGGCTAGACCGCCGCTTTTTCGGCGCGGCATCACCTGTATCATCTGCACCATCGCCACCATTGGCCTTTGCTGATTCCTGATTGGCGATGCCATCAGCCTCGGAAGCAGCCTCGTCATTTTCTGTTGCTGATTCCTGATCACGCCGTGGTTCGCCAGGGGCACCGTCATCATCAGCCGCGGCATTGGCCTGTTCTTGCTGGCGTTTGGTTTCGGCAACGCCAACAGCCGCCTGATGAAGCCGGAAATAATGATCGGCAAATTGGGTATAGGCTTCAGCCGAAATCCGTTCACCCGATGTCGCCGCGTCATGTGCAAGCGCCATATATTTTTCATGAAGCTGTTGGGCATTGCCCCGCAATTTCACGTCAGGGCCATTTGACTCATAGGACGTATTGCGGTTTGGCACATGATTATGATTGCCACTCGTATTTCCACGACGGCCACGACCACGGCCGCGTTTGGCGTTTTGAGGTTGTCTCATTTGGTTTGATACCACATTCGTTATTAAAAACGGTTATCGATAAATCTAATCAAAGTCATTTCGGTTGCGGTTAGTCTATTAACGACAGTTCGACATAAAGCCGGTGCAAACGATCCCATTTCGTTAGGAAAGGCGCTGGCGTATTGGTGACCAAAATCACCCCGCCGCGAATGGCGATACCATAACGTTGGCTTCATATTAATATCAAGAAAAATATCACCCATTTCACATTTTAATTGAAAATGCGAGACAGCGCGTGATGCCAGCAAGATCGTGATAGCTGCCACTAAGCTGTAAATTTGCTTTTTCGGCCTCGGCGGTAACAGCATTTTCCTGCCCGCGTCCGATTTCAACAAAGGCCATACCACTAACCGCAAGCGCCGCGGCAAGCCGTGGCAAAAGCTGCTGCCAGCACGCCATACCATCAGCCCCGCCATCAAGCGCCAAGGCCGGATCAAAAGATTTCACATCCACTGCAAGCCCATCAATTTCGCCTGTCGGGATATAGGGCGGGTTTGACAAGATCACGTCAAAATCGCCAAGCGGGCCAAGGTCATCAGCAAAGCTATGCGCGGTAAACGCGGCGCGTTCGCCAAGACCAAGGCTGGCTGCATTGCGCCGCGCCGTGGCAATCGCATCAAGATTCACATCAATGCCAACACCATTTGCTTGGGGCAATTCAGATAATAACGCCAACAGCAAACAGCCGCTTCCCGTGCCAAGATCAAGCAAGCGCAACGGCCGGTCTTTGGCGGCGTTGCGTGATACCCATCGAACAGCCGCATCAATCATTGTTTCTGAGTCGGGGCGCGGGTCAAGCGTTGCTGGCGATACGGCAAAGCGAAGTGACCAAAATTCACGCCAACCGCGAATGCGGCTGATTGGCTCGCCCGCAAGACGGCGTGCCATCATCGCCGCTAGCCGGTCATCACAAGCCTGATCCATTGGCGCAATATCTTCATGCGGCAAGACAGCTTCATCACGTCCCAAGGCCATGCCAAGAAGACACCGCGCATCACTTTTGGCACTGGCAATACCGGCATCGGCAAGAATTTGCTCAAGCGCATAAAGAATGGTGCTGGCTTCTTGTTTTGCTGGCAGATCGGTTTTTGCATGATCGACCGGCGTCACCATTATACCCCTTCGGCAAGCCGCCGTGACTGGTCTTCTGACACAAGCGCGTCAACCACCTCGTCAAGCGCCTCGCCAGTGATGACACGATCAAGCTTATATAGCGTGAAATTGATACGATGATCGGTAACACGCCCTTGCGGGAAATTATAGGTTCGGATCCGTTCAGAACGATCACCTGAGCCAACCTGTCCTTTGCGTTCGGCGGCGCGAACAGCCTCAACCCGCGCGCGTTCGGCATCATAGATACGCGCCCGCAAAATCTTCATCGCTTTGGCACGGTTTTTATGTTGTGATTTTTCATCCTGCTGGCTGACAACGATGCCGGTTGGCAAATGCGTTATGCGAACCGCCGAATCAGTTGTATTAACCGATTGCCCGCCCGGGCCAGATGCCCGAAACACATCAATCCGAAGATCCGATTCATCAAGCTGAATATCAACTTCTTCCGCTTCGGGAAGCACGGCAACGGTTGCTGCCGATGTGTGAATGCGTCCGCCAGCTTCGGTTTCAGGAACACGCTGCACCCGATGCACGCCTGATTCAAATTTCAACCGCGCAAAAACATCATTTCCCGAAATTGTGGCAGTGGCTTCCTTATAGCCGCCAATGCCGGTTTCCGACACTTCCATAACTTCGAATTTCCAGCCATGCTTCGCGGCATAGCGCTGATACATCGAAAATAGGTTTGCGGCAAAAAGGGCTGCCTCGTCACCACCCGTTCCGGCGCGCACCTCAAGAATCGCGTTCCGCGAATCATCTTTGTCTTTTGGCAATAGCAAAAGCTGCAGAGCGGCCTGGGCCTCGGGAAGCTGGGCTTTGAGACTATCCGCTTCGGCCTGCGCCATTTCCAGCATATCAGGATCATCTTTCGCTTCTTCAACCATGACCAGCGCATCAGCAAGCTCGGCTTCGATCCGGCGAACCAGTTCGATCTGCTCGCAAACCGGACGAAGGTCAGACAGCTCGCGGGAAAACTGCGCTAGATCGCTGTTGCTCATATTGGCCGAATCCGACAGCCGGTCTTCGACTTCGCGGCGGCGTTCAAGTACTTTATCCATTGATGAGTCGAGGCTCATGCCAAAACTCCTTTTTGGTCTAGTTTCAATCACTGTGAATTTGGCAGATCAAACGGCACGGCTGCCAGCCGGAATAGACTGCCAGCTATGGGGCGAGAAGACTTTCGGCAATCGCCGCCGCAAGGCCGCTAGAATCGGCCAAATCAAGCGACAATTCCTGTTGGCTTCCATCGCTTAGATTGCGCAGCTGGACGGTATTTTTGGCAAGCTCATCACTTCCCATAATCACCGCGATCCGAATACCGGCCTTATCGGCTTTTTTCAATTTTTTACCCATTGCGCCACTTGTTGGCAGGTCAATATCAATACCCGCATCGCGAAGCTGTTCGGCAAGACGAAACGCCGCTTGGCGCGCGCCGTCATCAGCCGTCAAGATCGCCACTTTCGGACTGTTCACCGAAGCGGTTTCAACAAGCATGGCAAGCCGCTCGACACCAGCCGCCCAGCCCACACCGGCCACCTGCGGCCCGCCAAGCATTTCCGCAAGCCCGTCATAGCGCCCCCCACCCAGAACCGTTCCTTGTGCGCCAAGCGATGTGGTGACAAATTCAAATGCCGTATGGCAATAATAATCCAGCCCACGAACCAATAGCGGATCAAAAACCCAGGCCACACCAGCGCCATCAAGCGCCGCTGTCAGATCGGCAAAATGCGCCTTTGACACATCGTTCAGATAATCTTGAAGTCGCGGGGCATTTTGCAATATCGCGCGATCACCAGCATCTTTTGAATCCAAAATGCGAAGCGGGTTTACCGCAAGGCGGGTTTTGCTGTCATCCGATAATTGGTCGGTAAATGTTTCCAAATAGGCAATCAAGGCCGCACGGTAGGCCGCACGACTGTCGCCATCACCAAGCGAATTGAGATGAAGTTCACAATCATCAAGCACGCCAAGCGATGCCAAAAACCGTGCGCCACAAGCAATGATTTCAGCGTCGGCAAGCGCATCATCTGGGCCAAGATATTCGATGCCGACCTGATGAAACTGGCGCATCCGGCCCTTTTGCGGACGCTCATAGCGGAACATCGGCCCCGCATAGAAATATTTCAAAGGCAGGCTTTGCGTCAGCCCGCCCGAAATCATCGCCCGCACAACACCAGCAGTATTTTCCGGCCGCAAGGTCAAAATTTCACCGCCACGATCGGCAAAGCTGTAATTTTCCTTGGTGACAATATCGCTGCTTTCGCCAAGCGGGCGAGAAAATACCTCGGAAAATTCAAAAATCGGCGTCGCCATTTCTTGAAAGCCATAGCGTGCCGATGCCGTCCGTGCAGCGTCAATCACCAAACGATGTTTGGCCATGCTATCGGGAAGAAGATCAGCGGTACCGCGGGCAGGTTGAAGTCGTGACATGGGCTGTAATCTGCTTTTTAAGTTTGTGTTGATGCCGCTTCGGCGGCTTTTAATTCGGCAACGCGGGTTTCAACCAGATCAACCACATGTTCAACAATATCACCATTTGACAGGCGATGATCAGCCATGCCTGACAGATAAATCTGATGTGTTCCTTTGCCGCCACCGGTTAGGCCAATATCGGTTTCACGCGCCTCACCCGGCCCGTTCACAACACAGCCGATGATTGAAACGGTAATCGGCATATCAATATGTTCCAGCCGATCTTCGATAATTTGCACAGTTTTGATAACGTCAAATTGCTGGCGCGCGCAAGATGGGCAGGAAATAACCGTTACACCGCGGCGGCGAAGCCCGAGTGATTTCAGCATTTCATAACCGGCTTTCACCTCTTCGGTCGGGTCTGCCGATAAAGACACCCTTACCGTATCGCCGATACCGGCCCATAGCAGATTACCAAGGCCAATCGCCGATTTGATCGTGCCTGCCCGCAGCCCGCCTGCTTCGGTGATGCCAATATGCAGCGGGCAGTCAATAACATCGGCAAGCTGTTGATAGGCAGCTACAGCCAGAAACACATCTGATGCTTTGACTGAAATTTTGAATTCGTGAAAATCATTATCCTGTAAAATCTTGGCATGTTCCAAGGCAGATTCGACAAGCGCTTCGGGGCAGGGCTCGGCATATTTTTCAAGAAGATGCTTTTCCAGCGATCCAGCATTGACACCAATACGCATCGAACATCCATGATCACGCGCGGCCTGAACCACCTCGCGCACCCGCGCCGCATTGCCAATATTGCCAGGATTAATCCGCAAGCAGGCAGCACCGGCCTTGGCCGCCTCGATGGCACGGCGATAATGGAAATGAATATCAGCAACAATGGGAACCGGACTTTGCGCGCAAATGGTTTTCAGCGCCGCGGTACTATCCTCATCGGGGCAGGACACCCGCACAATATCGGCACCTGCCGCCGCTGCCGCATTGATTTGCGCCAACGTGCCTTCAATATCACTTGTCAGGCTATTGGTCATGGTCTGCACCGAAATCGGCGCATCGCCGCCAACCGGAACCGACCCGACCATCACCTGACGGCAGCGACGGCGCTCAATTGTTCGATAAGCCCGATAAGCGTTTGACACTGTTGCACTCCAAATGACGGCGCGGCGCACCCATGTTGAATTTGCCCCATTCTATACCCTGTTCGGCGGGCAAGCGCCAGATCATTGCGTCACTTTGTTCAGATGAGGCGTTGCCATTAATTTGCAAGAGGTGATAGCAGGCCATGCCTTTTGTCCGGCAAGTGACGCGCAAAAGCGCAAAGCCCCACGCAAAAACGCCAAAATCAGACGAAGAACCCGAAATAGGGATCAAGCGCCAAACTATCTGGAAACAACAACATCCGCGGCTAATAATTTGGAGAGCTGGCGAAAGACAGGCTGGCGTAAAAGGCTAGCGCACCTGCCGCAATTTGTCGGTAACCAGCGGCAGATCGCGGACAATCTGGCCGATTTCGCCGATTGACCGCGGGTCATCGCCACCAACAACAACCTGTAGCCCGCCAGCATTGCCGGTGCTGAGATAAAGCCGCGTATTGCCTTCGACAACATAGCTATCACCAGCCTGCATTAATTTGGCCATCACTTCTTCGCCATTGTCGCGCACGATCTCGACCCAGCTTGCGGCAACCGCACGAATGGTGATTTCCTGCGCCGGATCACGAAGATTGGCGATGGCGCTATTTCCCGCCGACTGCGGTTTGCCATTTTGCGATATGGGGGTAATGACCTGTGTTTCGGCCAAATCACCTGATAAAACGGGGCTATTCGCATCGACTGTCGACACGGCTGGTTCACGCGGCGCGATAATCGCTGACGCAATTTCAACGGGTTTCGCCGGTGCCGTTGTTAGCGGCGCCTTAGCGATGACGGTTTTTGTCGTGGCGGCCAGATCATCTGTTACCGCGTTTGGCGTTGGCGTTGCAGCCGCCGCGGCAATCTCTTTTTCTGGCTGAACTGGCGCAGTCATATTTTGCGTTTGCGCCTGACCGTCAACCGGCATAACCGTCATTGTGCCTTGATCGATAAGCGTGTCTCGCATCGCGGCAGAATCTGACGGCGTTGCCGCGACGTCATTTGGCACCATCGCCATCTGATCATTCACATCACCGCCATTTAACCAGTACCAGCCGCCATAGGCAATGCCAGCACAAACAACCAGCATTGATGCAATGGCTGGGGCCGAACGCTGTGGTGGCCGCGTACTCATCGGAATTTTATAGTTTGGCATGGCCGCCGCTTTGGCCGTCAATGCCGAATAGCGCGCCACAAGTGATGATGGATCAAGCGCAACAAACTGGCCATAGCTTCGCAAAAACCCTGTTACATAGGCTGGTGCTGGCAATTCATCAAAAGCACCGGATTCAAGCTTTGACAGATAATCAACTGAAATCCGGAGCTGCTGCGATACATCGCCAATTTTCAAACCCTGGAGCCGACGCGCATGTTTCAGCGTCGCACCGATCTGTTCGAAACTATCACCTGCAACCAACGGTTTGATTTCTTTATCTTGAACGCGCACCAAGCTGGTCTCCATTCATTAACCATATGTCCAAAAGCACCAGAAATTTCCGATGATTGCAAACAAAACTTTAAGTTTTCAAAAGAACAACCCACGACCATATGGCTGATAACGTTGACTGATGTCGGTTTG
>Ga0257126_1002556_pt1 | contig 11892 bp, 15 predicted proteins | sample SI060_120mmetaG_FD_190151 | JGI IMG/M metagenome (GOLD analysis project Ga0257126, IMG submission 190151) | Marine microbial communities from Saanich Inlet, British Columbia, Canada - SI060_120m | ecosystem: Environmental > Aquatic > Marine > Inlet | place: Canada: British Columbia | collected... | reverse complement strand
CGTACATATTTTCCTTAAAGAACCACCCATGTTGTTTTGGCATCCACCATCCACCATGAAAGTATTTTTCACCAAAATTAATATCATTTGTGTTAGGTACAATCAAATATCCTTTTCCATAAGAATACATTGTCATAGATGACAAATCAATTTCAGTTCCTTCAACAAATTCTGGTGTATCATATTCAATGTCGTCATCTTCTTCAACTGAAACTTGTGATCCATTTTCAATTAGCCAATCGTACTGATTGGCCTTAAAGAACCACCCATTTTGTTTTGGCATCCACCATCCACTATGAAAATATTTTTCACCAAAATGTTCATCATCTGTTTGAGGCATCAACAGATATCCTTTTCCATATTCCCAAAGTGTCATAGTTGTCAAATCCGATGAAGTTACAGTATCCTTAATGTGTGTTACTTCTTCTTCTTCGCTGTCAGTTTCAACATCTCCAATTGAATCATCGTTTGCTAGGTTTGCTCCATTTTCAATTAGCCAATCATAGTCATCTTCTTTAAAAAACCAACCATTTTGTTTTGGCATCCACCATCCATTATGAAAATATTTTTCACCACTATTTTCATCATCTGTTTGCGGAATCAATAGATATCCTTTTCCATACGACCAAACTGTCATTGATGACAAATCTGTAGTAAGTGGATCTTCTTCGTCAAACTCCGAAACAGTTGCTCCATTTTGAATAATCCAATCATATTCAGATTTCTTAAAGAACCAACTATTTTGTGATGGTACCCACCATCCATTATGAAAATATTTTTGACCAAAATAATCACTATCTGTTGGTGGTTCAAGAAGATAACCACTTCCATATTTCCAAACAATCATGTTACTAAAATCAAGTTCTGGATTATAATCAGTATCATTCATTTCAGTCAATGTTTTAGCAGCATCAATTTCGTCATCACTATAAATAGCATCGTAGATTTTAACACATTTTGTTTGATAAATATAAATAGCACTTGTTTCAGAACAATTTTTTCTCATATACGCTTTAGCCTTAGCCTTAGTTTTGAAATAAGATGTATAAGTACTACCATCATTTGTCAACTCTGTAAGAGTGTATGATGATTTTTTTGCTTGGTTGTCCATAAATTGTTGCATGTATGTAAAAGATGTAGTCATTGTATTTGTTTTTATACTTACATAATTCAAATAATTCTTAAATCAATTTTATAAAATCATAATAAAATTGTTTGTAATTTAAAATAGTAATTAATATAATTTATTAATAGTTCGTGAAAACAAATAAACTATAATAACAAGACCTAATATATAATATAAATAATATTTATGTGTCCCGTTTTGAGATTTAATAGCACGGTTAATATAATATTTAGAAACATCATTCAATGCTAATGCTAAAACTACCATAAATATATAATTAATAGTAGTTATCATATTTTTGAATTTTTTGTCAGAATTAGCATTCGCATTAACATTATTAGCATTATCATTCATATATACAAGTTCTTGAGTAGTATTTATATTATTCATACTATTCAAACTATTTGGATTTGTCATAACATGATTATTCATAGCCTGTTGATTCATTGGTGCGTTATTCATAGCCTGTTGATTCATTGGTGCGTTATTCATAGCCTGTTGATTCATGGACGCATTATTCATCGCTTGTTGATTCATGGACGCATTATTCATCGCTTGTTGATTCATCGAAGTTAAATCTAATTGGAGATTATTCATATTTATATTATTATCATTTATTTTATTATTGGTATTATTGTTTTTTTTCATTACATCTAATTCTATTTTTGGAATTAAATTTATAGTATTGTTATTGTTATTTTTATTAAATACAATTGGTTTTGTTAATGGTTGATTAACCACATTATTATTTGATGGATTAAAATTTGTTTCTTGATTTCCATTTAGCAATGGAGAATTATTTATAATAGAAAAATAGTCATCGTCGCAGCCACAATCTTCATCAAGAAGTTTCATATATTCTATTGCAATATATTAATTGTGCCATAATTTTGTTTATTGTAATGTATTTTACAAAAATTATTTATTTTTTTAGAATTATTACATTGTATTTTTCCATAATTCTTTTTCCATATATAGGCTATACATTTATCGCAATTGTACCCTTTATTTTTTATGATTGGTTTATTTATTTTTCTTTCAAGATATTTATTTTCATAAGATTGATAATCTATTGTTAAATTATTTATGTCATAAAAATCTCTTAATATCTTTCGTTTATAATCATTCAATATGTTATCTAATTTAGTCAATGTATGGACAGATATATAGAAATCCATTATAATAAATAATATTGACAATAATAAATCAATTTTATAAATTTAAATTATTTTATTATACTATATGCCATCAAATAAAACAGAAAATACCAATAAAAACGATACCACAAATCCAAACCAATGTGTAACGGTTGGTACTGTTTCTGATGATGGTAAAGTTTCAATAAATATTGGATCTGGTTCTTCTCATATCGATGACAATAATGAGAAGGAGGTTAAAGGGTTGGGTAACGACGGTGGGAATTCTAATAATGATTTGAATCAAACCACTTCACACCTTAACAACAATATCGTCGTGGAATTCCAAACAGAAGACTCAGAATATAATACATTATATAATAAATTGAAGGGTAACCAAAAAAGACAAGCAGATAAACTCATAAGTGATATAGATAAACCTTTGAAAGAAAGGATTATATGGAATTCATCAAACACCTCACCGGGACATTGCAACCATAACTCAATACATATATAATCATAATCGATTGAAAGATTTGAATACAGTTTACACCAACATAAATAATTATCCACTTGTTGCTAAAATTACATACTCTTTTTTTAAAAAAAAAAATTACTAAAATTATCACTAAATATGACTCCGAGGAAAAGAATATATGGGTGTCATTTGAGACGATAATACCATTATTATTAGATATAAAATATAAAAAAAAATACCCGCATTTCTAGATTTAAATCTTGGGGAAAAAGAAATTGATGATAAAGAACTGAATTCGATTATTATTGGTTTAAAGAAAGGGTATGAAACAGAAATAGAAGGAAAAGATGAGACAAACATTATAGAAATATCTAAGAATTATTTACAACATATTGAAAATCTATTAAAAACCATAAAAAATAAAGGAGATGATAATGTAACAACAGTTGTCAACACTATGATAGTAAATGCCGGATTGAGCCATTCTAGAGACATTTATTATCATATACCTATATATTTAGGTGATAATACATCAAAAAAAAAACGACACAAAAAAAGATTTGATAGATAAAATTACAACCATTATGACGAAAAAGCGTGACAAGGAAAATAAAACTAATAATTCAAGTGTAGCGACGGTGAATGACAAAAAGACCAATCTAATAGAGGAAATACAAACGAAATTGAAGAAAAATATGAATAATTAACCTTGTTTAGTTCCTCCGTGGTATTCATAGGCATAGTTGTTTTTTATCATGGTATCGTTAACAGATATTGTATCTGATTGTAGAACAAATAGTGTACCAAGAAGTCTTCCATATTTGTCAAATTTGCCACATTTTAAATATACGAATTGCTTTTCGTTCATAATTAAAGATTTAAGGTAATTTTTAGCAGCAATCGCTTTTTTTTTAATTTCATCACGATTTTCTAATTTTTTAGAAGGTCGCATTTCGGGTGAATCATATCCATTCATTCTAATATTCCATTTACATATTTCTCCATTATGTCTAAATACAGCTCTACATGTATCACCATCATAAACATCTACTATTTTACACAATTTTACTAACCCATCTAATGAAAATTTAGATGTTTTTTTATCGCATTTATTAAGTTCACATTTAAGTTCGTCACTTTCTTCACAATTCATTATTATGTTCAAATATATTAAATATTCAAAATAAACTAATTAATACATCTAATGGTAATGAACCATGATCTAAAATCTTTTTATGAAACTCTTTGGCACGTCCTTTAAAGGTTTGTTTCAAATCTAAAATGACACGTTCGCCAATCTTGTATGATAATGCTTGTGTTGGAATAGAAATGTATCTTAATAATTGATTGTGGATTTGTATATCGGACTCAAAACAGTATTTTCGATAATAGTTAAATGTTTTATCATACGACCATCCATAATAGTGTATTCCAGTGTCAACCACTAATCTTAAAGCACGAATCATTTCTAACATTAATTTTCCATAATAACTTTCATATGTTTTATATTTACCTAAATTTTCACAATACAATGCCCATCCTTCTTGATAGGCATCATTTGTAGCAATTTTAATAAATAATGGTATATTTGGATTTTCATTTACATATGTTAATTGATAATGGTGTCCTGGATTTGCTTCGTGTAATGTTAATGATTCAACTTCCATATGATTATTTTCTTTTATATTTCGTAAATTTATATAGAATTTACCTTTTCGTTTCATATCTAAATCTCCAGGCATATAATATGCTTCTGCTGAAAAATTTTCATTATAGTGTGGAACTGGAATAATTTCACATTTACTTTTAACGCTATCATAAAATTGGGTTTTCATTATAGTACGATTAATAGACGATAACTGTTTTTTGTAGGTTTCAAGCAACTCATGTTTTGATCTAAAATTCATATCACGACGTTTATTCAAATGTTTATTAAACTCAATCAATGTTCCCTTGAATTCTAGTTTGTCTTTTATAGTATGCATCATATCATGAATACGATTGACCTCTTGAATTCCATACTTATGTATTTTTTCGACTGTAATATCAGATAATGTGGTTGATGTTTTTACTAAAAATTTATACTCTTTAATTCCATATGGCAATCCACACATGCCAATAGTTGTTCTACAGTTGTTTAGATATTCCTTTTTCAAAAATACAACGAGCCGTTTTATCGATGGAACGAAAATATCTTCACATTGTTTATTGAAATCAAAATCCAGTTTTATTTTGATAGATTTATTTATATAAGTTTTTGTTGACAGTAATTCTTCTAATTGTTCTATTAATTTTACACAAATTATTTTTGGCATTGTATAGCGTTTTTTTAGTCCTTTTTTCATATTATCAATTATAGACTGAACTATGCTATCAAATATTTGTATTTTCTCGATAAAATTAACATAATCTTGTTTGACCTTGAAAATATAAACACCTTCCCCATTAGCCATTTCTAATATAGATGCCAACATATTATCTTGATGATTTATTGGTGTTAAATCATAGTTATATTTGTATGATTCTAAAGCCTCGTCACACATGTACAATAGTGTCTTATCATATACATTTTTCTTCTTTTTTTTTGACATCAAGTCTAAATATTTTTTATAAAGTTCTTTTTGTTTTATTATATGGTCATTGTCTAATGGATTTTCTAATTTATTTTGTAAATGTTTGTATCTATCTAAATTCAAAAAATCATTTAATGATGGAAATAAGCACATTAGTTCATCAAAATATCTATCATACACCTTCATTATAATAATGATATATAAAAATATTTTTTTATATTTAAATACAATTTAAGTATTTACTGTAATAATGGAAAAAATAAGGTACAGTTACGATAAAATTACACAATTAATTAAAGACAATGCTCACAAAATTAAAAATTATAATCCAGATTATATTATAGCAATTGGTGGTGGTGGATTAATACCAGCCCGTTTGCTAAGAAACTTTATAAAAAAACCAATATATGTCGTATCATTATCGCTTTATGCCGATGATAAAATTAAAGATAATGTAGACATTGTACAATGGATAGATACTGATTTATCCGACAAAAAAATAATGATTATCGATGAAGTAGATGATACACGTAAAACATTAGATTTTTGTGTTAAACGATTTAAATTAATAAATAATGCTAAAGATATTGGAGTATTTGTTTTACAAAATAAAATCAAAGAAAAACTTGGACAATTGGATGACGATGTTAAGTATATCAGTTGTGAAAATGTGGATGATAATTGGATTGTTTATCCATGGGATTTGTAAACAATTGTATATTGTAATATAATCCATAGTATTAATATGAAAGATACAACTATATATTTATTAAAATGTTGTTTTAATAATAAAATAGTTATAGATACACATAATATAGTAATCAAGTATACATAAATGACATTTTTATAATGTGAAATTAATACATCTTTTTTATGTATTATATATCCACAAATTATACTTAATGGTAATAAAGATACAATAGCAGATAGTGATGGATTTTCTATTATATTAGCACTGTAATAAATCCCAGTTAACAAAATTCCACCAAGTATAAAAATAATAATTAAATTCATATAATTAAGTATCAAAATAATTATATAATTAAATAAAAAATATATAATATTAATATGCTTAGGAGAAGTTGGTTGGGTATTTATTTATGTTGCGATAGTTCCGGATATTTCACTTTCAAGAAAATAAATAATTTAACGATAACAAAACCTAATACAATACCAATAAATAAAAATAATAAATTATATTTATAATAACAATGTGCTAAACATGGTCCTTGATAATTCATATAAATATACTATATATTTAATCTTGTTTTATACTTTTCTTTTTTAACCAACTCATTAAAATGAGGTCATCTTTTATTATAAAAAATAACAATATTCCATATATAAAGTAGTGAATATTAAATATATGGTTGTATATTCTGTAGATATACATAGATATATGTATTGACCAATTTATACAACAACATACTAAATATATATAGTATGCTGATATACGATTGTACTCTATTATCGTATTAATATGGATTTGTGACGATTCATTTTCTAAAAATCTGATTCCTAAATACATATTTACTAAAAATGTATAACTTGATAATATTGTATAAATAAATAGCAATTTTCCTACATTTTGTATGTCATTAAAATCAACATTTAATGTATATAATAATAGAAAACTTGTTATTTTATGGTGAATTTTAGTTGTTTCTGGTAAGTCAGGTACGACTAGTAATGCTATTATATCATTTGCTACATACAATGACGCATAATAATTTATAATAGTCATGTCAAAGTAATCATTATTTACAAATGTAATAAAATCTATTGTGCTATATAATGACATATACGCTAATAGTATAGATTTGACTATATTTTTAACCATATAAATCTGTCGTTTGTATTGAAATTTTTGGAAATTACTATTGAATGTTAATCCTATATAAACAAATAAATAATAACAAAGAACACGTACCAATACACCTAACACATCAAAATATACCCACATATAATATTACAATAATTATTTTATACTTAAATAATTAAATTATATTAGAATATTATTCTTTTTCTCGTTTTCTTACATAATTTGGATGTCTTGGTTTTCCATGTGGTTTTGTTTCTCCTGAATAAGAAAATGTTATAGTAGTTCCAATTGGATGTGTTTTCAAATAGTTTCTCCGCACAGTATCATCCATTCCAGATACATCAAATTCAACAACTGATCCATCATCTTTATTCCATCTACATACAAATGCTCCTAACATATCTTTGTATTTTTTAGAACCTTTATTATGTCCTATAATAGTACATTCAGAATCAAATAATGGTTTTACTTTTAATAAATATCGCGAACGTTTAGATTCATATGGGCTATTAGGTGCTCTAAGCATAATACCTTCACCTTTCACTTTTTTACTTGTTAAATGGGAAACCATTTTATTCATTTGAGGGACTGTCTTAACTAATATATGTGGCACTGCTACAAGCGGACATCCTTTTTTTTTACATTTGGTTTCAACTAATTTGTTTACAAATTCAATCCGTTTTTCAAATGGACCCTTTATATTTGGGGCATCAAATATATTGTATTTAACATTTAATTTTATCCATTCTTCATCATCAGGTGGTCTAGAATCTTTACCTCTACCACTTCTAAATATACCACATTTTTCAAAATTATCACGGCCTAAATATAATTCACCATCTAAAGCAACCTTTTTTGGAAACCATTCACTAAACCATGATGGTGTTACAAATATATTTCCCGCTTTGGATCTAAAACATTCACCATCCCAAATTGCCCTATATCCATCAAATTTTTCCGACATCCACCATCCAATAGGTGCTTGAAGAGTTCCTTTTGGTGGATTATTTATTTTTCCAGTTTTAGGATCTTGAAATGTATGTGCCAACATAACACCTTGTTTCTCTACATCCCATACTACATTTGTACCGGTTGAGCAACTTACACTTGATTTAGATTTTACTTTAAATTTACGTTTTCCTTTCAATGTTCGTACATTTTTGACCATTTCATTTGCTTCTTCAACCAGTTGTGTAATTTGTTTTAAATCATCCATACATATTCCCGTTGATATGTCACACTTTACCCCAGTATTACATTTTTTAACACATTTATGGCTAACTGGATGGCGCTCTTTACATATTGTACATTTAGGAACACATTTGTGTGTTACTGGATGTAATTCTTTTCCAGTTGGACATATCGTGTTATTTAATCTCATTGATGATGTTGGTTTCTTTGTTAATGTTTGTTTATTTGTTGAGGCTGGTTTCTTCTTTGAGACTGGTTTCTTTGCTAAGGTTGGTTTCTTTTTTGAGACTGGTTTCTTTGTTAATGTTGGTTTCTTTGCTGATAATGTATCACATTCATTACCATTACACTTAACCCATTTTTGTGATTTTCCAGATGGTCTAACCTGCCAATATTTTCCATCTTGTCCTTTTTTAACAGTATTTACATTACATTCATTTGCTGGTATAGGAGGACTTGGACGCGTCATGTATTTTGGCTTTGAACTTGGTAAACAGTCCATTATAATATAATATAATAAAATAATTATATTTAATGATTTAATGAAAATGAATTAATGAAAATTATGTTAATTATACATCATGCTACTATATTTATACCTTCTTTTGCTGCTGCCTTTATTTCCTCCCCTATATTCTCTTTTAGTTCAGATTTCATTTTTTTTTTAGCTTCTTTAGTATTACTATTGTACATTTCAAGAATTTCTGGGTCGTTTATATCACGCTTATAGACGTTCTTTAAGTGTTTTATTCTACTAGTATATTCATCAATATTTGTCCCATAAAATTTTCTCGCTTCTTCTGATAATCGTAAATATGTGTCTCTTATTTGATACCAATTATCTGAATCATCAGATGTTTCCATATAACATTTTCCTATAGGCGAATTACTATCCCATTCTTCAAAACTAGTATACTTATTAAAATTTCCAGGACTTGTAATACATTTTATTTTTTTAACTATAATTTTTTTCTTTCCAGATTTTTTTGTTACCAATCTCTGTACTTTTTTTTTTTTTGAGTTAACCATTGGTGGTCCAGAAACAACCGTATTTTCGGTTGATACACATTTTCCAAGAACTCTACCTTTTTTAGGAACCCATTTACAACCAGTTTGTTCGACACATTTAGGATCTTTTCCCTTTTTGTAACCGTTACAAATATCTTTTTTCATTGATCCTCCATGTTTAAATTTGAGTTTTTTCCGAACATTTAACTTATTAGAACGCATATATAAATAGAATATATTTTATAAATAGAATATATTTTATAAAATAAAAAATAAAGTAATATTATAATGTTATCGTATATTTATGAATTATATAATAGTTATTTATCCAATACTAAATTCTATTATTTATCATTGATTAAAGAAGATGATGGTAGTTATAGTATTCATGGTTTGTGGCCACAATATTCGTTGAATTCATATCCATCGTATTGTAAACCGGTAAATTTTAGTATAGAAAAATTAAATCCTATAATGGATACATTAAATAAATATTGGTATTCGTCAACAGGATTAAACGCAGATTTTTGGAAACATGAATATGAAAAGCATGGTTCGTGCGTGTTTGTACCAATGACCGAATTAAACTATTTTAAAAAAACAATTGAATTGTATGAATATTCATTAGTAAATAATATAATCAAACGATATTCTGAAAAAAATCATGAATTAATCAAAATATTAATACCATTTGATAAAAATTTTGAATATATAGGTGCGTAGAAAAGATTATTTATTTTTGTTTAGTAATACTATAAAATGAAGTTAGTATATTTTAATGGTCGTGGATTAGCTGAAACAAGCAGATTATTATTAGCATTAAATAATGTTAATTATGAAGATTTTAGATATCCATTAAAGGTTATTGATTGGGCTACACACAATATGGAAAAAGTTGAATTTGAAAATGATAAAAAAGAAGGTAAATTAGATCATTCATTAAACAAAGTACCATTTTTAGAAGTAGATGGTAAAGTTCTTGCACAATCAAAATCGATTGAACGGTTTTTAGCACATAAATATAATATGATGGGTGATACGCCATTAGACGCAGCTCGGATTGACAGTGTTTGTGAATGTGTTCGTGATTTTAAAGATGCTTATCAAAATGTTAGGAAATTGTCCACAAAAGAAAAAGATGATGGTATGAAAGAATGGTTTTCTGAAACATTAGTGGAGAAATTAACATTATTGGACAATATGTTAGGTCATGAAGATAGTAATTTTTCGGTTGGAACTAAAACCAGTTTAGCCGATATTGTTTTATTTTCATTTATTACACAATTTTTCGATAATAAAGAAGGGGCATTATCGGCTACAGATAATCTTAAAGTTAAAAATATAGTGAATTCTGTAGGAGAATTGAATGAAATTAAACATTGGATTAGTTCAAGACCAGAAACACCATTTTAATTATTAACTCAATTCAGTGTCATCTTGACCCTTTGTGTGGTTCAAATACCAACGTGGTCCAGTTGGTGCTTCGGAAGTAGGGAGCGTGTAGACGGTAATCTTGAATAATTGAATACAGAAATTCCCACCATTTTTCAGTTGTCTGTCAAACCATAATCCAGATTGACTGTATGAGCCACCCGTTATACATCTATTAGGGACCGGTACCCGTTGCGAATCGACTCCCGTCCGTGCCCGTTGTAATATACCATGGAATATAGTTGTTTCCTGTTAAAACCCGTCAGCATAAGCAGTGGTGACCCAGATAACCTCGGCTAATATCAATACTCTTTTGAGGTTTCTTTGCACGTACGTGGCGTACGGAGCCAAACCGTACAGCATGTTTATTCTCTCCCCTCCTCCAATTAGTTCAAACAAGCTTCACTGCGACTATCTTTCCTCTTTTCTGTCTCTCCCCTTCATCACATCTTTGGGTGTAATAAGCAAGTATGTCTTCACCTGTTGGTGCTGGTTTGTAAGTGGGAAAATTGGAAAAATATTTTTCGAGATATTCTTCTTTCTTTTCCTTTTCCTTCAACATTTCATCTACATCCAATTCTACGGCATTCTTATACTTGAATTGAGTCCCCAGTTCGGTGCACATTGTCGAGTCAATCATTTTTTGTATATTAGCATCTGTGGTGGTGTTAGCGTTACCTCGTGCTTTTGCTGCCGCTTTTTTTCTTCTTAATTCTGCTTCTTTGGTCCCCACATATTCACCATAAATGAGTCGCTGATAGATTTGTCGTAAGTTATTAGATAAGAATGTTTTCTCGACCTCGTTATCTGGGCGTTTTAGGTAGACCACAGTGGTCCCTTCTGGGATGGTGAAGCGTGTACGCACATCTTCCCCCTCTAGAGCTCTCTCTTTGCCGTACTCTGCCAACGTTTGCTGCCATCCACGTACATGGCCAGCACGGGCAGGACTGCGCCGTTCATCGTCATTGCTTTGCTGGTCGATGGAAAAATCTAAATCGGGCAAGATTTTCTCTACTTCGTTAGCAGTAGGTATAAAAAAATCGTCCATATCTACCAGATGACGCACTTCCCCTTCTACATCTCCCGATGGAGTGTGTGGGCGAGGCTGATAATTATTCATCAATTTA
>Ga0257126_1002552_pt1 | contig 11908 bp, 8 predicted proteins | sample SI060_120mmetaG_FD_190151 | JGI IMG/M metagenome (GOLD analysis project Ga0257126, IMG submission 190151) | Marine microbial communities from Saanich Inlet, British Columbia, Canada - SI060_120m | ecosystem: Environmental > Aquatic > Marine > Inlet | place: Canada: British Columbia | collected... | reverse complement strand
AAATGGCGGAGCGGACGGGATTCGAACCCGCGACCCCCGGCGTGACAGGCCGGTATTCTAACCAGCTGAACTACCGCTCCGCAGCGACCAAGCTAACTACACATATGTAGCTAACAGGACTTGGTGGGTGTTACAGGGGTCGAACCTGTGACCTACGGCTTGTAAGGCCGTCGCTCTACCAACTGAGCTAAACACCCGAGTATCAGCACTCTCTTGAGGGCGCGTATGTTACCTTTTCCAGCCCCCCTGTCAATTAGACTCGCACAAACTCGGCACTTTTTTTTGCCTGTGCAAAGAGAGGAGACTGCACAACAGCACCTTAAGTGTACTGCCCTTGAATCAACCTAGTCAGCGGGCAACACCGTCGTTGCCCATTCCTTCCCTATCGCACCTGCCATCGTCGCTGCTGAGTGGCGCGTTGACGACGCCAGAAGCTCCCTGACAACGATACTTGCAGCAGGTTAAACAACACGCGGCTTGCGTGTCTGTGAGGACTTAAAAGCAGCTCTACCGTCTGCCCGGAGGACTACCTTGAAGGCGCCTTAAATAAGTGGCGCCATCTTATCGATCAACTTGGCCAGTTCTGGCTTGTGCTGGCGAATTTCTTCGGCACTTAGGCCATGCAGCTCGTGGGGAAACACCAACCACTCATCTGTTTCATGCAGGTAGTAATCTGGCGGGCTGCCTGTTTTGTTATTTTTTGGCTTGTAGTACGGGGTGGCTACACGTATCTCTGGGGTATTTTTCTTACACGCTGCGGCTAGATCATCAATGGCTTGTTGAATGGACAAGCCGGTATCGTGCACATCGTCCACAATCAACAACGAGTCTTCGGACTCTAGCTGACGAATAATGTAGCTCAGGCCGTGTACCTTTACTTTTTTGCTGCGTTCACCTATACCGGTGTAGGACGAGGTGCGAATAGCAATATGGTCTGATTCAATGCCTAGGACATCTAAAAATTCCTGTACCGCTATGCCTATAGGTGCCCCGCCGCGCCACACACCAACTATATAGTTAGGGCGGTAGCCGCTCTCGAACACCTGCCAAGCTAAACTGAATGAGTCTTCGAGCAGTTGTTGGGCTTGAATGTAATGCTTTTCCATTGGTTATAAATCCGGAGTTGAATCTTGTAACGGGCCGCAATCTTAGCTTAATCAAAGGTTAGCTCATATGTGCCTGCCCAATGAGTGAAGGTAATTCGCGATTCAGAGCTTTTAGTCTAGAAAGTACCAGACAATAAAAAACCCGGACCAAGATGCGCCCGGGTTTTTTGGCTAAACTCAGTGGCTTAACGCCAATTGGTTGAGCTTAGAATTCCATCGAGAAACGTGCCATAAACTGACGCGGCCCAATCAGCTCATCGCCAGTCGCGCCTACGCCAAACACGTCAGTGAAGCGTGCGTTAACACCATCTTCATCTGTTAGGTTCTTGGCGATCAGTTCTACCCGCCAGTCTTTCCCTTCTGGGCGGAAACCAACAACTAGGTCGATTACGTCGTAGCTTGGCACAGTGTCCGTTACGGCGTTATTAAAGATACGGTGCTTGAACTCGCCTCTATAGGTGTATTGCAAGCTGCTGTTCACTTCACCCGCGGTGATGTTCTTGCTCCAGTTCAGCGCAATATTACCGGTGAACTCTGGTGTTTTAGCCAGCTCGTTACCGTTTACGTTTTGCACTGCTGCCGAGCGCGCTACCTGAATTTCGTCACTGAAAAGGTTGAAGCCTTGTCCAATTAACGCGTTACCGGCGGCTTCTGACTGCACATTGTCTAGTGCTAGGTGATCGGCTGTAATTTCAGTGTCGAGCCAAGCCAGACGCACGTCTAGAATCACTGAATCTGATAAGAATGCAGACAGCTCAAGCTCTGCACCGAAGATTTCCGACTCTGGAATGTTGCCCACACCACCTTGGAATACTTCTGGGTCAGTTGCCTGATACTGCAGACCTTCATAGTTGTAGAAAAAGGCTGCTGCGTTCAAACGTACGCGGCCATCGGCTAAATCTGTCTTCAAACCAATCTCAAAGGCATCAACAATTTCCTCGTCAAAGGTTGGCAATACAACAACAGGCGCTACAACGGATTCAAGTCCGTAAGTGAGGTTTGAACCACCTGGCTTGAAGCCGCGGGTGTATGAAGCAAAGCCCATGGTGCTTTCGCTGAAGTCGTGCTCTAGAACTAAACGTCCTGTCACCTTCTCGCTGTCCATCTCAATAATGTCAGTGCCGGTGCGACCAAAGAAGTTAGTCACAGCGCTATAAACTTCGTCTTCTGTGTAACGCAGACCAAACACGGCGCGCCATTCGTCGTTGAAGTTCCATGTACCTTGACCATAGATAGAAGTTGAATCGCGCTCTGGCTTGGAATCAGAGATAAAACCAATCTCAGCGGTGGGGTCAAAGGCAAAGACCTGAGCACGGGTAAACGGGTCAAAGGTGCCGTTGAAGTTAAAGTCCAACAATTCGCGAATGCTGATCTCAACTTCGGTATCTAAATAAAACACGCCTGCTACCCAGTCCATTTTGCCAAACAGCGGCGCACCTGAAATCAGGTTTATTTCTTGGGTAATGGTCTTCTGCTTGTTGGTCTCGGGCACGTATACGCTAGGAAGTTGGGCGAACGGTGCCAATACAGCAAGGTCGTTGCGGTCGTTGTCTCGGTTAATCAGCACGTCATCGTTTTGATAGCTGGTCAGCGACTTTATTGAAAACGCCTCCAAATCCCATTCTAAAACCATGCTGTAAAGCTCGGAAGTTAGCTCGTAGTCAGCACGAGAATCCTGACGCAGCTCACGTGCGTTGGGCGTTGGGTCTAGCAGGCCCTTTTGCGCGGCACCGTTGCGGTCTTCGTCAAAAATTTGTGCGGTAAAGTTGGCGCGGAAGTTATCGCGTGGTGCGTACAACACACGAACGCGAGCAGACGTGCTGTTCGCATCGTCCAAGTCTTGACCCAACGTCAGGTTATCGGTGAAGCCATCCCGGGTATTAGAAATAACTGACGCGCGCACGGCCAAGGTATCCGATAATGGCAGGTTGTACGCTGCACGGGCTTTAACCAAGCCGTAATCACCAAGGGTAAGGTCTGCTTTACCAAAAGAATCTTCCAGTGACGGCGCTTGGGTAATCACGTTAATCGCACCACCGGTGGAATTTTGGCCAAATAGCGTGCCCTGAGGGCCTCTTAATACTTCGATGCGCTCCAAGTCTAAAAAGTCGGTTTGCAAGCCGAACGGCGATGCCACATAAATGCCGTCTAAATGATAAGAAACTGACGGATTCGCAATGGCGTTTTGGTTTGCCTCGTTGCCCACGCCACGAATGGTAATGACTGTTTTAAAGCCTTCGTTTTTAGCTATGTTTACGCCTGGGGCAATGGCGCTTAGGTCAACAAAGGAACTGATCTGTTGAGTATCCAGATCATCGCCATCCAGAACGGTAATCGCCTGGGACAAATCTTGGAGGCTTTCACTGCGTTTTTCCGCGGTGACCAACACCTCTTCAAAAACAAGCGGCGAACTTTCGGCGGAGGCGCCGCTGGAGAGCGTTGCAGCAATTGCAACAGAGAGCGTTGAGAGCGTGTTACGCGAAAAATTCATGCAAATCCTTATATATCTTTATCGTTATTTATAATTCTTGTTTTCAAAGCTAAGTCGCTGAAGATCACCTTGGTCTGCAATGGGGCATAAATTGCCCTACAAACGAAAAGCAAACAACTAAACGCACCATTGCGGCGCATTCGAGCGCGGCATTTTACGTTTTACCGTGTGATCTGACAACGGTGAATACGAAGCAATTACCTTGCCAGTTTATTGGAGACCTTATGTCCAAATATTCGCCGGTATACCTGCTACCGGTTGAAGCGGGTTGGAGTCGTTTGAAGTCGTTTGAAGTCGTTTGAAGTGTGCTGAAGTCGCCTGATTTGCGCTGAACCCCCACATTCATCGTGTATTTTTCGTTAGGCTCATCAGGCACGTCAAGTTCGTCAGGCATGTCAGGCATGTCAGACCTTCATTCTTGGCAAACACGCCAGCCTTGTTGCCGATAACAGTGCAGTTCAACTTAGGGCATAAGCCAAGCAAAGCGTAAAAATAGGACCGCAAATATTGAGCTCAAATAACTTCAACCTAGCTCATTCGCCAGACGAGGCTTTGTCGGTATGATAGCGCGCTTACATTTAACGGTTAGCTGGCGAAAGATCAGCAGGGACATATCCCTAACTTACCCGCACTTACCCACACTTACCCACACTTACAAAAGGGAATGACATTAATGAACGAATTGCTGGATAGAATATTTAAACTGCAGGCCCACGGCACCACCGTAAGTACTGAGGTGATTGCCGGCATGACCACGTTCATTACCATGGTCTACATCATTTTTGTAAATCCCCAAATGATGGCTGCCAGCGGCATGGACCAAGGTGCCAGCTTTGTCGGTACTTGCTTAGCTGCGGCCCTTGCCTGCTATGTTATGGGACTATATGCCAACTGGCCCGTGGGTATGGCGCCGGGTATGGGACTCAATGCATTCTTTACTTACACCGTAGTTGGCGAAATGGGTTACAGCTGGCAGGTGGCTTTAGGCGCTGTGTTTTTGGCAGGTATTTTATTTGTCATCATGAGCGTCACACGTATGCGGCGTTGGATGCTAGACAGTATTCCCTTCAACATGCGCATCGCCATGGGTGTGGGTGTGGGTCTATTTGTGGGCTTTATTGGCCTTAAGACTGGAGGCATTATTGTGGCCAGTGACGCCACCTATTTGTCCCTGGGCGACCTGACCAAGCCCGAGACCTTTCTCGCCGCCGTCAGCTTTTTATCTATCGCCATTCTATCCATGCGCAAAATTCCGGGCGCCATCATTATTGGCATTCTGGGCACGACCATTATCGCTCTCGCACTGGGTCTTGTGCAGTTTAATGGCTTAGTTTCTGCACCTCCCAGCCTTGCACCCACCTTTATGCAACTAGATATTCTTGGCGCGCTGGATGTGGCCATGGCCAGCGTCATAATTGCATTTTTGTTCGTTAACTTATTTGATACCGCTGGCACCCTTTTAGGCGTGGCTAGTCGTGCTGGTTTGATTGACGAGAAGGGCGACGCAGAAAATATGGACCGCGCTCTGAAAGCGGACAGTAGCTCTAGTGTCATGGGCGCGTTTTTTGGTTGCGCGCCAGTGACCAGTTATGTGGAAAGCTCAGCCGGTGTTGAAGCGGGCGGTCGCACGGGGCTGACGGCAGTGGTGGTGGGTTCGTTATTTCTCTTGGCCATTTTCTTTTCGCCACTGGCGGCAATGGTGCCCGCTTACGCAACCGCAGGCGCGCTTATTTATGTGGCCATCCTTATGCTGGGCGGCATGGAGACCCTTGAGTGGTCAGACAGCACCGAAGTGCTACCCGCCTTGGTGACCATTATTTTGATCCCCCTAACGTTCTCTATTGCTAACGGCATAGCAATGGGGTTTATCACCTATGTCGCGGTCAAACTATGCACGGGTAAGCGCACTGAAATTACCGTGGGCGCGTGGTTTTTGGCAGCAATTTTTCTTGCCAAATTTGCCTTTATCTAAACGTCTTTATTTAGGTTTTAAACTCAACGTTGCTGTAAGTTTTTAGGAGGCGTTTTTATCTGGGCGTCGGTGGGTGTCTAGGTTGTGGGGATTTGGTAGACAACCCCCAACCTGTCCTGCCTGTCCTGCCTGTCAAACTCACCCAGCCCAACTCTCCCCCCGCCCCCGCTTTAGTCTGTGAGGCTATAATGCTCTCGCTTCCAGAGGTGCGCTCAGTTAGCCGCTAACATATGTGAAACTGACTTTTCGCTCCTGCAAAACTGAATTTATGCTGTCTCTCTGAAGATTTTGGCCCGCAGTTAAGTGGCGGCTTTTTACGCAAACTTTTGTGTACACTGGTCCCTCAATCACTATCTACTCGGGAGCGGGATATGGGTTTTATTAAGTCGTTTTTTGCCGTCGTCATTAAGCTGATTATTTTAGTTGCACTCTGCACGGCGCTGTTTTTATATGGCATGAAGTTTGCGGATGGACCTTGGGAAGTGGTTCAAGGTGGCGCGTTCAGTACTGGCGAACTTGTTAACGAAGCGCCGAATTGGTCCTTTGTTAAAGACAAAGACACAGTGGAGTTTCAGCTGCTTGAACCTGTCAGTTCAAGGACCACTTGGATCATGGAGCATGACGACCGCATATTCATACCGTCAGGTTATATGCTCACCAACTACGGCAAGATCTGGAAGCAGTGGCCCATTCATGCCGAAAAAGACGGGCGCGCCATTTTGCGCGTGGACGGCAAACTTTATGAGCGTAATTTGGTGCGCATTAAAGATGATCCAATTTTGCCTTCAGTGCTGGCTGAGCTGAGTCGTAAGTATGCGGCTGGCGCGGCCATGTCTGTCGAGGATGTGACCACCGGTTCACTGTGGATCTTTGAATTAGTAGAGCGTTAAAAATCGTTAAAAGAGCGTTAAGAGAGCGGTAACCATGACTTCAGAACAACACACCCAGAAAGCAACACACAACGAGCGCCAAGCCCTAACCGGGCTGCGTATTCTCGACTTTACCCAAGTCCTAGCCGGGCCTTTTGCCACCCAGCAACTGGCGCAAATTGGTGCTCAGGTGATCAAGATAGAACAACCGGTTACGGGGGACATGACCCGTGGGCTGATGTCTGCTTCTAGCGACGGCATGTCGCCGTCGTTTTTAACCTGCAATTTGGGTAAGCGCAGTTTGGCCATAGACCTCAAACACCCCAAGGCTAAAGAGGTGATCTTTAAACTGGTGAGCCAAGCAGATGCCGTGGTGGAGAACTTTAAGCCGGGGACAATGGAGCGCCTAGGTTTTGGCTATGAAGCCATTAAAGCGGTGAAGCCGGACATTGTTTACGCCTCTGTTTCTGGTTTTGGCCAAGAGGGACCTAGGGCAAGCCAGCCAGCATATGACGGCGCTATTCAAGCGTTCTCCGGCATGATGAGTATCAGCGGACACCCTGAAACCGGCCCTGCTCGCTCAGGCTATTTTTCAGTGGATATGAGCACCGCGCTGAACGCGGCGTTTTCTATTACTGCCGCACTGTTTCGCCGCCATGTCACTGGCGAAGGCCAACGCGTAGACATTTCTATGCTGGATACCGCCATGATGATGCAGGCGCCGCAGATGACCGCCTACACAGTCAATGGCGTATTGCCTGAACTGCTGGGTAATCAGTCGCCCACTAAACAACCTACCTCTAATGTCTTTAAAAGCTTAGACGGGTACGTGCAAATCATTGCTATGAAAGAGCCTCAGGTTGAGAAGCTTTTCAAGGCGCTTGGACATGAGGGGGATTACGCAAAGTACTCAGATCCCAGTACTCGACTGAAGTGCACCGATGAGATTAATGCACTATTGCACCCTATTATTGCGGGGCAAACTACCGCCCATTGGTTGGAAGTATTCAACGAGGTCGGCCTGCCCGTTTCGTCTATTCAGAATTTGGCCGAGGTCGCAGCACAAGCGCAGTTTGACCACCGCCTGACCTTTACCGAGATAGATCGCCCGGGTGACCAAAAGGGCCAAAAGGGCCAAGAGGGCCAAGAGGGCCAAAAAGACAAGGTTCGGGTAGTGAGCGCAAGCCATGTGGCTAACCCTGCCCCGCCAACGGTGCAATCACCGCCGCCTACGCTGGGTGCAGACACAACGGACATTCTGGCGGAACTGGGTTACAGCGAAAGTGATATTCGCACGATGCAGAGCGAGCAGCTGATTTGAGCCGGCTCACTTTACCCGCGCCCTGTTAAGCCTCCCTGCCAGTCCTCGCTTGGCACTTCATTAGCCCCCGCAAAGCAAAAAAAGCAGATCCAGCCTTACGACTTGATCTGCTTTGCACAGCTAATGAGCACTCTTTTTCGCTCTCTTGGTTTTATGTTTAGCTCTTGGTTAAATCCGGCGCGTGGTGCGCGGGGATTGCGCTTTGGGCATTCGCCTCTTCAGCCATTGCGGCTACAGCGCGCTCGTTACCCATAATCTTTGCCATAACCGCTTCACCGGCACGGTCAAAGACACCGCGATTTTCAATGACAAATCTTTGCGACTCGCGGTATTGATCTAACATGCCATTGATCTCTGGCATGACATATCGGGCTACCATATCCCAGCTTTCAAAAGTGTCTTGGCGATTGGCCCAGTCGTGCACAAAACCCACTACCGTACCGTACCCACCCGTCAGCTGAATCATCTCGCGCAGCGCTGCGATCAAATCATCAGGCGTTCCTATAACGGAGCCACTGCCTGGCTGAGAGGCCATTTCTATGGCTTCATCGGGCGAACTGTACGCCTGCGCACCTGGGCGCATCAGCGTGCCCACGGTGTATTCGTTGTGCCAGCGAAAGAGTCCACTTTTGGCCTGCTCTTTAGCCTTCTCTTTTGTTTCTGCAATATGCCAATTCATCACCACACGCCAATCATCGCGATTCACCGTGTTGCCATGCTTGGCAGCTGCGTCCTCGGCAAACGCCCATTGAGTAGACAGCGCCTGTAACCCTGCCGTGGTGGTAGAACCAATGGACAGAACACCTGTGCCGTATTTACCGGCCAAGGTCATGCCGGAGGGGCTGATCATGGAAGCCACAGCCAACGGTAGGTCTTTTTGCAACGGCAATAATTGCAGCGCCGCATCGTTGAGTTCAAACCAATCTGATTTATGACTGAAACGCTCTTCACCGCGCAGGAGCTTTTGAATGACACCAATGGCTTCATCTTGGCGATCGCGTTGCAGCATTGGGTCTATGCCCAGAGTATGCGCGTCCGAAGGCAGCGCGCCAGGACCAGAACCAAATATGGCACGGCCTTGGGTCATGTGGTCTAACTGCACTATGCGCTGGGCCACGTTAAACGGATGATGATAAGGCAGTGAAATAACCCCAGTGCCTAGTTTAATACGGTGGGTGCGCTGGCCCGCAGCAGCAAGAAACATTTCTGGACTTGCGATCATTTCCCAACCGGTTGAGTGGTGTTCGCCACACCAAAATTCATCAAAGCCCAGCTTGTCCAAATGCTCGGCAAAATCTAAGTCACGTTGAAATTGCAGGGTTGGATGTTCACCGATGGGATGGTGGGGTGCGACAAAGGCACCAAATCGCATATTTGTCATAACGCTCTCACTCTTGAATCAGCCCATGAGTATAGACCATTTCGCCCAAAACTCGCCGCACCAACAGCCGGCTATCGCTACCGCTCGTAACAAAAATTCAGCATCCCGTGAATTTATTGCAATTTCCGCAAGGCACAGGGTTACCTCGCCAGACATATTGTCTAGAATGGCGCTGCTCGCAGCCACACCACCGCTGCCACAACTTTATTCACCAATTCGCCACGGGATACATATGGCTGATACGCAGCATCACAAACTAATCGTTCTGGGCTCTGGCCCTGCAGGCTACACAGCAGCCCTTTACGCAGCACGAGCGAACCTTAAGCCAGCACTGATTACTGGCATTGAAGTAGGCGGTCAATTGACCACCACTACTGAAGTTGAAAACTGGCCAGGAGGTCATGCTGAACTACAAGGCCCAGAGCTTATGGTAGAAATGGCCGCACACGTGGAACGCTTTGACGCCATCACCATATCTGACCACATTCACACCACCACACTCAGCAAAGACGGCTCACTGCATACGCTGATTGGCGACCAAGCCACTTATACCTGTGAAGCTCTCATTATTTGCACCGGCGCATCTGCTCAGTATTTGGGTTTAGAAAGCGAAGAGGCCTTTAAAGGCAAAGGCGTCAGCGCCTGCGCTACGTGCGACGGTTTCTTTTATCGCAACCAAGACGTTGCCGTGGTGGGCGGTGGTAACACAGCCGTAGAAGAGGCCCTGTACCTAGCCAACATCGCCAAGACCGTTTACTTGGTGCACCGCCGCGACGAATTGCGCTCTGAAAAAATTCTCCAAGATCGTTTGTTTAATAAAGAAAACATTATTCCTGTTTGGAACCACCAGCTTGCTGAAGTGTTGGGCGACGACATGGGTGTGACCGGTATGCGCTTGAAGGGCAACGACGGCTCTGAACAAAGCATTGATTTAACCGGCGTATTTATCGCCATTGGCCACATTCCAAATACCGATTTATTCAAAGAGCAATTGGATATGGAGAACGGCTATATCAGCATAGCCAGTGGTTTGGCAGGTAACGCCACGGCCACCACAATCCCTGGCGTGTTTGCGGCAGGAGATGTGGCAGACCACATCTATCGTCAGGCCATTACCAGTGCTGGCTTTGGCTGCATGGCAGCATTAGACGCTGAGAAGTACTTAGATGCGAAGGGTTAATTAGAACTTTAAGAAAAGGTTAGAACGGGTAAAAAACCAGCTTGGAGAATAGACATTTCCAAGCTGGGACTCAGTTTTTGTACTGGCCGTTTTTGCTATAACCGCTTCTGCAATAAAAGTTATACCTGTTTTACCGCAATCTGCTCAGCAATCTTCTTCGACCAAATCTTTGGTCCCTCAATGTGCACAGATTCGCCGGTGGAATCTACACTCACTGTCACGGGCATATCTTTCACTTCAAACTCGTAAATGGCTTCCATACCCAACTCTGGGAATGCCAGCAGGGTAGATTTGGTAATGGCCTTAGCCACTAAATATGCAGCGCCACCCACAGCGATCATTGAAACCGCCTTGTTATCACGAATGGCATCTATGGCAATCTGCCCTCGCTCGGCCTTACCAATCATGCCGGCAAGACCCGCTTTTTCTAGCATGGTGCGCGTGAACTTATCCATGCGCGTTGCGGTGGTTGGTCCCGCTGGGCCAACTACCTCTTCGCGTACTGGGTCTACTGGCCCAACGTAGTAAATAATTCGATTGGTGAAATCTACGGGCAATGGTTCGCCGCGATCAATCATGTCCACTAACTTTTTGTGCGCTGCATCGCGCCCGGTAAGCATTTTGCCTGACAGCAACAACGTATCGCCTGACTTCCAGGTATGTGTCTCTTCGGGGGTCAACGTATCTAAGTTTACCTTTTTCACATCACTGCCTAACTCAAACTCAATCTCGGGCCACTCAGCCATATCTGGAGGCGTGAACTCCGCTGGTCCTGAACCGTCTAAAGTGAAGTGAATGTGCCGTGTAGCAGAACAATTGGGAATAATCGCCACCGGCTTGTTCGCAGCGTGAGTTGGATAATCTTTCACTTTTACATCCAACACAGTTGTTAAGCCGCCCAAACCTTGCGCACCAATACCAAGACCATTGACCTTCTCAAACAACTCCATACGCATCTCTTCAAGATGATTAGACGCACCTCGTTCCTGTAGTTCGTGCATGTCCAAAGTTTCCATCAAGGACTCTTTTGCCATTAACATGGCTTTTTCTGGCGTGCCGCCAATGCCCACGCCCAGAATACCCGGTGGACACCAGCCAGCGCCCATTGTCGGTACAACGCTGAGAATCCAATCCACTACGGAATCTGAAGGGTTGAGCATGGCAAACTTCGCCTTCGCTTCACTACCGCCGCCTTTGGCTGCCACTTCAATTTCTAACTTATCGCCGGGGACAATTTTGGTGTGAATGACCGCTGGCGTATTATCCTTGGTATTCGCCCGCGCGCCATCTGGCTCAACCAATACAGAGCCGCGTAAAACGTTGTCTGGATGGGTATAACCGCGACGCACGCCTTCATTAATCATGTCGTCTAAAGACAGCTCAGAGTCCCATTGCACGTCCATGCCTACAGACATCAGCACATTAACAATGCCGGTGTCTTGGCAGATGGGCCGTTTACCCTGCGCGCACATGCGCGAGTTCACCAACACTTGGGTCAGCGCACCTTTCGCTGCTGGAGACTCCTCGCGCTCCCACGCACCGCGCATGGCTCGAATAAAATCGGTTGGGTGATAATAAGAAATAAACT
>Ga0257126_1002549_pt1 | contig 11921 bp, 8 predicted proteins | sample SI060_120mmetaG_FD_190151 | JGI IMG/M metagenome (GOLD analysis project Ga0257126, IMG submission 190151) | Marine microbial communities from Saanich Inlet, British Columbia, Canada - SI060_120m | ecosystem: Environmental > Aquatic > Marine > Inlet | place: Canada: British Columbia | collected... | reverse complement strand
AAATTCGCCCATAATCTATCCAACATACTTGAAGTTACCGAGAAAGGACGCAAAGGATTTTGATGGTGATTGGGAAATTCGATACTTGAATTACGAAACAAATTCCGATCTAAACCTGCATCCACTCCCGAATATGAAGCACAACGACAAACGCACTCATATCCAAATGGACTCTCAAAAGAAGTTGATACTACTGAACGATTAGAGTTTTCTTTTAGAAATCGGATCGTTTCTTTCCAATTACTAAGCAAATAAGGCTTTAATACGAAAAAGCCCATCCAATTTTGTTCTTCAAAATAAGATAAATCATTTTTCCATACTAGACTTTCATCCAAAGCCAAAGGAATATCAATTTTTTCCTGAACCAAAAATAGTTCCTCTAATTTATCTCGTGGAAAAGGTTGTTCTATAAATTGAATTTGGGGTTCGTCCTTAAATGATTCATTCCATGTTAGTAATTCCTTCATACTTAATGACTCATTCGCATCCAACCTAAGTTTTGAGCCAAGAGATGAATTTTCAAGAAAACGCTTCACCTCTTCAATTTCTTCTTCTACCCTCCTTATTCCTATTTTCTTTTTAAAAGACTTAGAGATCGCTGAGGGAGTAGAATTAAAGTTCGAGATTTCTGCGATTAAAACAGGATTACAGTTAACAATTTCTATCTCTTCCTTCCAAAGTTCGCATTCAAGTGAACCCATGGCGGAAACAACGAGTTCATTATTAAAAAAATCTTCTCCACTTACCCAACTCCGAACAATTGGCATGACATCGTTAATTTCGTAGGAATAAAAGAACGGAGTTAAAGAAATCTCCCCAAAAGAAACCTGACCATTTTCACTCTGTTTGCGCAAAAGAATACTTTCTTTCTCAGCCCAAACTCCATGTGCAGTATGTAAAGGTGAGGAAAACTTATGCTTGTAAACTCGAAACTGACGGGTTTCCTTCATTAAATAAACTTGAGACAATAGTATCTTTCGATCATATACATTGTTTAGATGCAATTTCTTATAAGCCAACTATGGATAACGATTTTTATTTAAAAGCAGACGACTTCTTTCTGAGAAATTGCCCGAACGGATTGACTTTTGACGATTTGTCTTTAGCGACATGCTATTCTGAAGTTTTACCTAGGGATGTAAACCTCGAAACTCAGTTATCTGATTCAATGAAACTTTCCCTCCCGATACTTTCATCGGATATGGATACTGTCACTGAATCAAATATGGCAATTGCTATGGCTCTTTGTGGTGGGATTGGGCTTATTCATTACAATATGCCACCTCGTGCACAAGTAAAACAAATAGCTAGGGTAAAGTATCATGTTCACGGTTTAATTCAAGACCCAATTACTATAACCGCCGATAAATTAGTTGGGGATGTCCTCGAACTAATTAAACAAAAAAGTTTTCAGTTCCGTACCTTTCCTATTGTTGATGAAAAAGAAAAACTACTTGGACTCTTACCTGGACGAGTCGTCAAAGAAAGGTATCGCAGTAGAAAAGTAACCGATGGAATGCTTACTAGAAAAGAAGTGTATACCATTTGTGAAGACGAGGTTGGAATGGATCCAATTGCAACTGCAGACCAATTCTTCAGTAAACACATGGGCATACACAAGCTCCTAGTTGTTGATAATAAAGATCGGTTGAGGGGATTATATACGCTCAGCGATATTGAGCGAATTATTGGAGAAAACAGAGACCATTTAAAACCTGCCCGTGATTCTAAATTTAGGTTACTTTGTGGGGCAGCCATTTCAACTCCAAGAAAAAAAGACAATACAATTGATAAAAATGCTCTCTTAGAGCATGTGGGCGAGATGGTTGAACAAGGATTAGATGCAGTTGCTGTATCCACCGCTCATGGACATACTAAAGGAGTCGGTGAAACAACTAATCTCATTCGAAGATCTTTCCCATCGTTAACAATTATTGCTGGTAATGTAACAACAGGAAATGGCGTTGAATTCCTCGCGGATGCCGGTGCAAATGCTATAAAAGTTGGTCAAGGCCCCGGTTCTATCTGTACCACTCGAGTAGTTGCAGGTGTTGGCATCCCACAAATGACTGCACTCTATACCGCATCACAAGGAGCCAAGAAAAAAGGCGTCTCTATCATTGCAGATGGGGGAATTTCGAAATCAGGTGACATTGTGAAGGCACTTACTTTATCTGAAGCGGTAATATGCGGGGGATTACTTGCAGGATGTAGAGAAGCCCCCGGTAGAATTGTAGAAATTGAAGGCAAATACTATAAACAATACAGGGGGATGGGTAGCCTAGAAGCAATGAAGGAAGGATCTGCCTCTAGATACGGTCACAAAAAAGAAGATCTTTCTGCTAAAAGTACGGCGGAGGGTATAGAGGCACTCAAAGAAGTTGCCGGATCGGTAAAGGAAACAATTGAAACCTTAGTCGGTGGACTACATTCCGGCTTAGGTTACCTAGGTGCTAAAAACCTTAAGGAGCTTAAAGATAAGTCAAGGTACATAAAGGTCAGTGCTGCCGGCCAAAGAGAGTCAGGCACCCACGATGTGATAGAAGTCAAGAGTAGTGACTTCACCAGATCTTAAATTTTAATCCAATTACAATCCTATGAATTCATTGATTGATTCAGAACAAAACATCTACTCCGTTATTGGGATAAGTATGGGAGACGAGGGAAAAGGTCGAGTAGTTCATGAAATTCTAGAGCAAACTCAAAAGACAACCGGCAATGCTCCATTTGGAGTAATTAAAGTCAACGGAGGTGCTAATGCCGGACACACTGCTGCAGGTTTGAAGCTCAACTTACTTCCATCGGGTGTTGGTAATCCTGATGTCGAAAAACTAATTATAGGCAGCGGAGTAGTGGCAGATCCAAGAAAATTTTTATGGGAATCCAAACCGCTTGAGTCCCGAGGCATATCTGTACTTAAAAGATTACTTATCGATGAAAAAGCACAAATCAGCGATCTCACTCACAGGCTTCTAGATTTAGCTTGGGAACATTACCGAGTTAAAGAACTTGGATTAGAAAATCGAGGCTCTACTGGGCGCGGTATCAGTCCTGCGTACTGTGACGAAACTGGTCATTGGCAAATCTTCTATCAATCCTTCAAGGAAGACAGAAGGCTTTTCAGCAAATACTTAAAGGGTAGAGTGAGTCGTGCAATGGATACAATTCGTTTCGTCTGCAAAATAAATGAAGAATGTTGGAATGAATTCTTTACTACTCTCTCTGTAGCAGAAGTAAATGCAAATTCAGCATCAATTAAAGATCAAATTTTTGATGAGAGCGAATTTGAGTTTTCCAAATTTAAAGGTGATGACCCCTTTACTCTTAATTTCGATTACCTAGAGCATGTATATTGGGAAGCTGGACAAAAATTAATTCATGCCATCGGAGATATCAGAAGTGAAATTATTAATAGTTGCAAAAGATCTAAAACAATTGTGGCAGAATTTGGGCAAGCTTATTGGCTGGATAAACGACACGGGTTCACTCCAAATGTAACAGCTTCGCATACGACTACGCCTGAATTATTTACATCTGCTGGAATTCCCATCCAACCGGTCACAACCATTGGGTGCTGTAAAGCATATGACACAAAAGTCGGCACTCATCACTTTTTAACTAAAATTGATCATAAAACTGACCTGCTTGGTCAAAAACTTGCAAAACTAGAGTACGGAACTTCAACGGGCAGACAAAGAATGGTTGGATGGTTTGATGCGGTTGAAAAAGGAAGTAGCCTTAGATATTGTGGATTCGAAGAACTAGTTATCAATAAACTTGATGCTCTCACATTGGATGAAAACACAGAAGATTCTGATTTAAAAATATGCGTAGCTTACCGCTCCAGTGATGGAGAAATTATCAGAGATGTACCACGATCAGAATCATCCCACAGATCATTGACTCCTGTTTATGAATCACTTAAAGGGTGGCATAATGACATAAGTGGAATCAAATATTACAACCATTTGCCACCTGAAGCAAAAGCATACATATCGAAGATGGTAGGGAGCATGATTGAATGTGCCTATCCGGAAGGTTACGAACTTACAAAATTACCAAAAATCCGCTTTATTGGAGTTGGACCTGATCCAGGTCAAATCATTTCTGACATACCTAAAACATTAGATTTAATAAATAAGTGATTTCAAGACCACCTGCGTTAGAAAAATTTCGTACCAGAATTTCATGGAAGGACATTGATCAGAAAAGTTTGATGTCTTACCTGCAGATTTGCCTGATTGAAGAAACAGGTGTGAGTGTAGTTGACAACTTAAATAAAGATATAACTACAAAAGTTTGTGAAATTTCAAATCAAGGAATTGCTAATATTGTAGCTAGAGAAAACTTAATTGTTTGCGGAATCCCACTTATTGAAAAAATATTCGAAGCATTTTCAACCAAGGAAATTACTATAGTTTCTAATTTCAAAGATGGTGATGAAATAGAAAAAGGTACTATCATTGCATCTATTACAGGAAACCAAAAAGATATTTTATTAATCGAAAGAACGACACTAAACTTCATCCAGAAACTTTCTGGAATAGCAACTGAATCAAAATCATACTCAAATATCGTTGATAAGCATGGTGTAGGTTTACTTGATACTAGAAAAACCACACCGGGGCTGAGACTACTGGAAAAATATGCAACATCCTGTGGCGGAAGTTTTAACCACAGAATGGGGTTATTCGATCGTATTCTTATAAAGGATAACCATTTAGCTGCTAAGAACATAAAAGATGCAATTGCCTTCACAAATTTTTTAACAAATATCAAAGAAAACCAACAAAAGACTATTTTGGAGGTAGAAATCGATACAATTGATCTTCTAATTCCAGCGATCAATAGTGGAGTAGATGCGGTATTGCTTGATAATTTCTCGCCCCAGAAGGTAAAAGAAGCAGTAAATATAAATCAAGAAAGAGTGGTGCTTGAGGCAAGTGGAGGAATTAAAAAAGATTTATTGGAATCATACGCAGTGGCAAAGCCCCATTTCATTTCAACTGGATCACCAATTCATGCCAGTCGTTGGGTCGACATTGGGCTTGATTGGCAATAACCAATAATAAGAGTGCCAAAGTACCCGAAAGGAAAAAAGAAAGGATATGTCCTTAAAAAAAGGCATGATTTGAAATCTAAAGAAAATCCTAACAGCTATTTGCTAAGAATACTGTTAGATGCTTCACCATTTTATGTGTCGGGTAGTTCAATGGCAGATAAATTAAATGTTTCAAGAGTGGCAATATGGGCAAGAATATCCAAATTAAGAAAAATTGGGTTTGATATCAAAGCATCTCAAAATAAAGGATACAGATTAGCTTCTGAACCAAAAGAATTTAATCACGAATTATTAATTGCCTGGCTAATCGGACTTAATAAAAACTGTAAAGTATTTACCTATAACTCGATTGACAGTACTAATTCAGCTGCAGAAAGACTTTTGGCTTCAGGAGAATTAGGACCATTTGCTGTAGTTGCAGATAAACAAGACAATGGTAGAGGCAGGTTGGGCAAAAAATGGCATAGCCCCCCCAAGAATGGAAATCTGTACCTCTCAGTTGCATTTCGGCCTAATATTGATGCTATAAGATTAAGGATGTTTACTTTATGGCAGGGTATTTGTATCTGTAACTATCTTCAATCCTATACAAAAAATAATGAAATATTGCTAAAATGGCCCAATGACATTGTAATAAGAGGAAAAAAATTAGGTGGAATGCTAACCGAGGCTTCTATCGATTTCGAAAATATAAGATACTTAATTTTTGGATTTGGATTGAATATTAATTCCAAAATTACGAATTACCCTCAATCAATAAAAAAAATAGCTACATCATTAATTGAAGTTAAAAAAGAAGAACATAGAATTCACGAATTAACTGCAAATATAATAAAGATTATTTTATTGTCGTATGAAGAATGCTGTGAGGGGATTAATCAAAATAAAATTAAAATAAATTGGAATAAGTTAGACGCATTAAAGAATAAAGAAATAATCTTATCAGTAGGAAAAGATACAATCAATGGAACTGCAATGGGCATCGATCATTCTGGAGGTCTTAAAATTAAATTCAAAAGTGGAGAATTAAAAACATTTCACAGTGGTGAAGTCCTCTCCTTTAATTGATGAAGCATACTAAGATCGTTCAATGCATTGATATTGGAAACACCCGAACTAGCATTGGAATTTATGAATACGGAACAATTAAAAGGCATACTCACATTCCTACTAAAGACTTAATCAAAAAAAAAGAGTTTATCCTCCCCCCTCTTCTCAAAAGAAATGTTCCAGTTTCTTATTGCTCTGTTGTACCAAATGCGGAAGTTGAGTTAATCAAATTTACTGAAGATAATTTTTTTAAAGTATTTAATTTAAATATTAATACTATAAAAAGTCTACCTATCACTTACGAATTTCCAGATCAAATTGGACAAGATCGATTAGCGAATTCATTAGCTGTTTATCTAACGCATACTTTACCTTGCATAGTAATCGATATTGGCACAGCTACCACTTTTGATGTTATTACAGAAAATGAAGGCTATATCGGAGGCGTCATTGTACCAGGACCTCAAGGATACCTTGACTTCTTACATCAAAACACTGCTCTTTTGCCTAAATTAAAATATTCAAAACAAGATAATAAAATTAAAATTGGGAAATCAACAACAGAAGCAATGCAAATTGGGGCATCAATTGGATATCCTGCAATGATAAGGGGTATTTTGAATGAAATTTTAAATAGTTTAAAAATTTCTAATAACAAGCCGAAAATCATCTCTACAGGAGGAAATCAAAATATTTTGAATCATAATAATATTAGTTGTTTACCAAACCTAACCCTAACTGGACTTGAACTTGCTTTCGCTCAAAATGAATAGTTTAAATATTTTAGACCTATGAAAAGTAATATCAAGCCGTTGCCAATTGTGGAAGTATTAAATCTCAAAAAAAAATATGGCAATATCAAGGCGTTAAAGGGAATTAGTTTTTCAATCGGGAAAGGTGAAATTGTTGGATTCCTAGGTCCAAACGGTGCAGGTAAAAGCACTACCCTTCGCATACTTTCGGGTCTGATTAATGCCGATAGCGGAGAAGCGAAGGTTTGCGGTATTGATCTCGCTGAAGAAGAGGGACTTGTGAAGCAGTACATTGGTTACTTGCCTGAAAACAACCCTTTGCCCGAAGATCTTCGAGTAATTGAATATCTAAACTTCAGATCGAAGTTGAAAGGCTTACAAGGAAGTAGGCTCAAAGAAAGAACAAAGATTGTACTTGAAATATGTGATCTAGAAAGAAAAGTTTCAGAAAGGAAAATTGGAAATCTATCAAAAGGATTCAAACAAAGAGTTGGTATTGCGGATGCTCTACTATCCGAACCAAGATTAGTAATTCTTGACGAACCAACAATCGGATTAGACCCACATCAATCCGCTATTACTAGGAAAATGATGGAAAGACTAAGAGGGGAGATAACATTTTTGATATCAAGTCATATTTTATCTGAAGTTGAGGCATGTTGCGACAGAATGGTAATACTTAGTCATGGTCAAATAGTTGCAGAGGGTACTTTACAAGATTTACAGAGAACCTTTGTTGACAAAACTATTTTTGAAATTGTAACAAAAGGAAATAAAATCGAGATACAGAAACAAATTAGGAAAATTGATGTTACATGTGAGTTAATATTAGATGATTTGGTTGATATTACTGGTAAAAGAAGATTTGCATTTTCAACTCTCAATGGTGAAAAATCGGCTGAAAGGATTATTCGTCACTTATTTACTGCTAAAGAACTAAAGGTTTCCGAATTTCATATATCTAGACCAGATCTTGAAACAATATTCTTGCGAGCAACCAAAAAAAATTGGGAAGAAAAAATAATACTCAAATAAATACCACGAGTTAATTTTAGAAATTATGCGTCCATTTATAGTAATATTTAAGCATGAAATATTCTGCCTATTCATTTCATCCTCTACTTATATTGCATCATTTTACTTTTTAACACTCCTCGGAATTGGTTTTCATTTTTTCCTTCAAAATTTTGCCTACACTGATTGGATACTACCTCCATTATCTTCTTTAGCAATCGGACTTTTTTTTGGCTCTCCAGCACTAGTACCTTTCCTTACCATGCGATCCTTTGCAGAAGAAAGAAAGCTTGGGACCCTGGAAACCCTACTGACAACCCCCATTGCCCCTGAAATAATAGTGCTAGGAAAATGGAGTGCATGTTTCTTCTTCTTTATGAAGATTTGTGTGCTTGCATTTATATATCCTACAATACTTCTTTTCTTGTATCCCGAACAAGGTTTTAATTTAGGTTTTTCATCAATTCACTATTGGATAGGATGCGGTTTGTATCTGCTAATTTATGGAGCTAGTTTCACCGCTATTGGTGTATTCGCAAGCATTATGACAAAAAATCAAATGGTTGCCGGAATGCTAAGTTTTACACTAATAACACTATATATATCATTAATGGCATTTTCAACCAGTGCAAAAAAAGCTAATGATGAAAATCCAAAAGCAGGATATGATTTCTTTGAACAATCTCTTGCACCATTTACAAATGGATTTGATAAGTTAGAACAATTTTCAGTAGGTTTCATTGATCTAACAACTATATTTCATCAAGTTATATTTACAATATTTATTTTGATATTATCTAGCGTACAATTAAATAGATTAAATAAGTAATGGATTTCAAGAATTCAAAAACAAATAATAAAATTGATTTATGGATAACTGTGTCTCTACTATCTATCCTATTTCTTGGTATAAATTTCCTAGTTTATAAAATTAATTTCAATGTAGACTTAACTCCAGACTCTATTCATTCACTTTCATTTGAAACAACCGAAAAACTAAAAGAAATTTCATCTTCAATTAATATTTTTGTGACAATACCACAAAATACGAACCAACCAAAAATAATCCAAAAATTGGTGCATGATTTTAAAATAATCGGTGAAGCATTTCAAAACCTTAACCTAAAACACAATATCAACGTTCATTATGTTAATATAGACACCATACATAATAGCACCGACATAATAATAAAAAATAAAATTACAGAAAGGAATGCTATTATTGTCACATCTGAAAATGGTAATAAAAATACTCTATTCAAGTACGACTCCCAAGTTGACTTAAATAGTATTGTACCGGGAAGTACATATAGATCCGAAAACTCACTAGCAAGAGAAGCAGTTTGGGAATCCGGCATTTATCAAGATTGGAAAGAATCCGTTAACGGTATTCTTGAACCAACACAATTCAAAGGTGAGGAACTATTAACGAAATCGATTATTGAAATTGCTACCCCAAGGAAAAAAAGGCATGTCGTTTATTTTACTAGGGGGCATGGTGAAGCAAGCCCATCAGATGTTGACCCTTTTAATGGATATTCGGAATTAAGAACAATGATTGAGGAAAGCAGCCTTGTAGTGTCAACAATTGATCTAGGAACTATTAAAAAAATACCGCAGGATGGGAAACTACTCGTCATAGCAAGTCCAAAAGGAATATTTCAAGATCAAGAAGTTTCAATAATTCAAGACTTCATAAACAGTGGAGAAGGGAGTCTACTTATAACAATGGATCCAACACAGGAAATAGCACTTATAGACAAACCTGCTTTTGGACTACGAGAAACATTAAGAGGATGGGGAATAAGATGTCACGATATACTTGTCTATGATGCTGATGAAAGAAACTTTGATATATTCAGCGGAGACTATTCTTTACGCACATACTCGAAAGATTCAAAACACAAAATCATTGATAGTTTGCGGGAAGGCGGATACTCAATTCAATCAAACAACCTTAGACCAATAGAATCGATATCTGCAACAGAATCTAAATTTAAATCATTGGAGTTAATTTATAGTTCGAGATCCTCCTGGGGTATCACTTCTTGGTCTAACAGGAAACAACCACCAAAAAAAAATGAGCTTCTAGATATAAATGGTCCACTTCCAATAATAACGATTTCGGAGACTGAAAATAGTTCAACAAAATCTGACTTTAAAAGTAAGATAGCTGTAATAGGATCATCTACTATTTTATCCAACAAAAAGCTTAAAAACAATAGTGGGAATCGCATTTTATCAAGTAAGATTATATACTGGCTCACACAAAAAGAAAGTATGCTAAACATTAACCCCAAGAGAATACCATTGTATAATTTGACGCTCAATAAACTTGAATCTAATAAACTAATTTATTCTCTCTCAGTCGTACCTATCTCAATTGCATTAATTGGATTATTTGTTGGCTGGCTTCGAAAAGAACTATAATGAAAAACCTCAAAAGTATTTTAATTTTATGCAATTTGATAGTTTTTGCTGTAATCTATCTTTCAATTAAAGACACAGAAAAGTTAAGTTCTAATAAAAGATTTTTAATTGATGATATCAGTAGCCTTCGAGAATTTGAGATTAATTTTTATAATAAAAATATAGTGTTCAAAAAGTTAAATAATGATTGGTTTGTTAACTCACCGATAAAGTGGAAAGCAAACGAAATGGCTATATCAAAATTTATCGCAATTTTCTCACATCTAAAAAAAGAAATACTTTTTACAAAAGAAGAATTATTACAGAGAGGAGAACTGATATCCGACTATGGAATAGATAATAAATCAATAAGCTTCAAACTTAGAAATTCTAATATTTCAACTGAAGTTGTACTGGGAAAGAAAACACGCGATGAAAAGTTTTTTTATGCAGACATTAACACAAATGCAAATAATTCGAATGCAATTTGGAGAATTCCTATTGAAATTGAAGAATTAACAAATATGACATCAAATAATTGGTTAGACGAAGAACTAATTCAAAAAAATCTATACTCAATTGATGAATTAACAGTAAACTTTAAACTTTCAGAGAAAGATCACACTGAAACTATATTAAAAAAGATAGATAATAAATGGGAGTTCATAAAACCATTTACTTCAAACGCAAACAAAGAAAAAGTCAGAATTCTATTGAATAATCTGCTATCAAAAAAAATTTACGACTTCAACTTTAACAACAAAGATAATAGTATAAAGGATACACTGACAAGTGATTGGATAATTAAATTAGAAATTAAGGACAATGGGAATACATCTACTTTCAAGTTTGGTGAAAAACTCATTGAAAAGGATTTAGTATACAGATACTGCAATACAAGTTATTCTGAACACATTGTTAAAGTTAATGATCAATTCACAGAATTACTTTCGGATTGGTCTTCAAAACTTAGAGAAAGAAAAATATTTGAATATGGCAAAGATGAAATTAAGCGAATAGATTTCATTAAATCTGATAATAACTTCACAATTGAAAAAAAGGATAATCTCAATTGGAATATCATAAATAGGAATAATTACAATGTTCAGGAAATAGGAGACAAACAAATAATTGAGAATTTTATTTCATATCTAAATGCGGTAGAAGTAAAAGAGTTTCTTTCATTTGATCCTACAAGTATTAATAAAAACTATCTTAAAAAAGGTGATTTGGTCTTCAAACTTAAAATATCGATGCAAGATACAACCCAAAGAACAATTATTGTATCTAAAAGTGATAAAGACGCATCTTTATGGAAAACATTAATAAAGGAAGAATCTTTACTTTGCCTTGTTGATAAAAGTTGGGATGAAATTTACAATAAAAAAGGATACGACTATAAAAGTAGAGATTTATTTAATGATAAAATAAAAATTAAGGCTATTCAATTCAGAAAAATTGACGATAATAATACTTTAATGAAAATTAATAATGAAAATACTATTGTGTTATCTCAACTCATTCAAGAACTGACAGCCTCAAAATATATTAATAAGAAAAGTAAAAAAGAAGGAACATGGAGTGGAGGTGACTGGATACCATGGACTTATAATATAGATTTATTTAATGAATCT
>Ga0257126_1002547_pt1 | contig 11925 bp, 30 predicted proteins | sample SI060_120mmetaG_FD_190151 | JGI IMG/M metagenome (GOLD analysis project Ga0257126, IMG submission 190151) | Marine microbial communities from Saanich Inlet, British Columbia, Canada - SI060_120m | ecosystem: Environmental > Aquatic > Marine > Inlet | place: Canada: British Columbia | collected... | reverse complement strand
AGCTGAGTTTAACTGACTACCATACGTTCTACTTGCGGTAGAGCTTACTGAGTTAGCAGCTACTGATTGATCCGTGTTACTGAATAATTCAATACCACCTCGTACCGTAGAAGTTGCTTCTGGTAATACGTAAGTACCTGCTGGGGTAGCCCAAGCGCCAGCTCCGTTAAGGAACGTTCCGGCTGCACCTCCAGAAGGCACAATACCTAATGAAGAACCTCCACCGTATATATCAGAAGAAACCCATCCATTAGATGTTACATTAAAGTGTGCTGAATTAAATCCTGCAATACCTTTTGTTGTAGCTCCATCAGTAGAACCTGCTGTTGCAACTCCAATGTTATTTTGAACAACTGTCCAAGCAGCTAATGTTGTTGGAGCATCTGATTCTGCAATAAGTAAATCACCATCTTCAACTGCTTCTCCAAAGAAATCACCCGCTGCAGTTACTGCGTACGTCCAACCTTGTTTAATTGAAGCACTTGGACTAACATCTAAATCAGGTGTGTTAGTTGCTGCGTTATATCCACCTTGGAATATTAAAGCTCCCGAACCAGCTAAAGTTGAATCAACATAGCTTTTAGAAGCTGCGTTTGCAGCAAGAGTAGGAGTAACAGGTACTACTACATTACTAGTAAAGGTTTTAGTCCCAGCTATAGTTTGATTGCCCGATGTTCTAACAACCGTGCTATCTACTTCAATGTCGTTTGCGTTAGCTGTAATACCATCACCACCTATTACATTTAATGTAGGGTTAACGGTTGAAGTACCAGTTTGCGTCATACCACTTCCTGCTGTTACAGAAGTTACTGTACCGTCATATTGGTCATTCGATGTCACTGTTAATGTATTACCCGCTCTTACTACAGAAGATGTTCCTGCTCCAACGATTAATACATTGTCAAGAGTTCCGTCAGAACCGTCAAGTTGTACACCGGCTGTTCCGTTCGTAGAACCTACTCCAAATAATTCGTATGTAGTATTTGATCCCGCAGGTACAGTTACTGTTTTAAGATTAAGTGCAGTAATATGCCCTTCTGCAGTAGATGTTACAGAATCAACTGAAGTAAATGTATTGCTACTTACAGCAGAAGTTGTGTCTGTTCTAGATACAGTGTCATGCGTTACTGATATAGTAGTGTTACCCGATTGATTTGCTGTAAAAGTTCCAGTTCCTCCAAGAACACCTGTTCCTTGCACCGTCAATGTCCCATTACCCACAGATGGTATAGAAGATGACAATGCGTATCTGCCGTCTAAGTCAACTGTTACATTGGCTTGATTTGATACCGTTGCGGTTAATACTCCATCCGATGTATTAAAGGCTAAGTTTGTTAAAAAGTCGTTTGCAGCGGTATTACCATCTGGAACGGTCAGCCAAGATGTTCCATCGTAAAGCCGAAGCTTATCTAGAACTGTGTCAAAGTAAATTTGTCCAGCTAAAGGCGTGCCTGGTGCTACGGCTAGGTTTTGTACAACTGCGTTTTGCAGTTCATTTTTAGAAAGGTTTATGTTGCCCTGTACATCTAAACCGGTTAAGAATTGTAATGCCATTTTTTGTTTTTGTTTGTTATTAGTTTAAGTATGCGACTCCAGCGAAAGCTGAAATGAAAGTTAGCGTTAATGAATTTTCGTCTATGTAATCAACCTGGCCTATTACTAAGCTACCGGCTGAATCCGCTACAGATACCGAAGGGAATTTACCTAGGTCGTGTGTTATGTTCCATATAGCAGTTGCAGTCAGCTGCGTGAATGTAAAGTTTAAATCTCCCTGTCCTGGTGCTGTGCTGTTTATATATGCTGCCAATGTACCAAGCTCTACCCTCATGGTAGGGTTTTTCTTAGAGCTCAAGTCACTTATAAGTAATAAGTCTCTGTCCTCTAGGCTTAGTAATTCTGGGTATGAATATATTATTGCCATTTATGTTTTTTTACTTGTAGTATACCCCTATATTCTTACAGGAAAAGTGATATACTTCCAAAAACAGTGACACTTGCCCCTTACTTATATACTTTATAAGGCTAATGTCACACTTTTATATTACTTATACTGGGTTATGGGGCTGCACCTATCCTTCTGACTATCAACTGCTTACGTAAAATCGTTTTCAAATGACGTAGCCCCCTGATTTCCAGACGTTTACGCGTATATATATCATTTTTTCGATACATTTCCATATATATTCACAAAACTTATTCTAAAATATATACAAACTTAATACGAAGTTACATTGATAATATAATAAATAACGAAACAAACTAACATACATTAATTTAATAATAATAACTTACATATCAATATGCTTTTACTTCTTATCGCAATACCAATCGCTTTATTCGCTACATTCTTACGCACAAATAACTATGACAATTAGTCACGTGACATTGTGTCATGACAAAGAGTCACTGTGCAATACTCTACTAACTATTTCAACTTACAAACAAATATACACTTTTATACAATAATAATACAAATCTTAACTGATAATATAATAAATAACTAATAACAAATTAATAATAACTAAATACTTTTAACTATGTCAAATTCAAATTCAATTTCAACTTCAAACAATTCTTTAACTTCAAAACGCTTCGTTATTCGCAAGTCGCTAATTGGCAAAAACACTGTCATCAATGTCGAGTTCAAAAGTGGCAAAACTTTCACTTACAATCACGATAAAGCGTATGAAATAATGAAAGATAAATTATCCACTATGAACTGCTTCGAAAAGTACAAATCGTACACTTCTTCAACTAGCGTTCCAGTTATCTTGCGCGACAAAGAAGTTATATAATTAACTTCACTTTTGTCAAACAGACATAACGGTTTCACTCTGCATTTTGACTGCGTGAGCTCTACTTTGTGAGGTGGTTCGATTCCACCAATGTCTACTAATAAATAATAACTATGCAATATTTCCCAATACTAATAATACTAATGGTGGCAGCGACAATCGTTTGCTTCATGAACAAAGAAAACTTTAAATAATATAACTATGAGAAAATTCAAACACACTGTACTAATAGTACTTAAAAGAGTAAACAAAGTATTAACTGACTTAGGTGCCGGAGCAGGTTACGCTTTACGCAACTAACAAACAAAATACAAACTACTTTTGATAATATAATAAATAACTAATAACAATATAACTATGGCAACTCAATCTTACCAACTACTAAAAATATCGTGGAACTTGTTCGACAAGCATTACACTGAACTAAATGCAGACGAGAGGTCTAAAGTGTGGGATATATACTACGACTTTTACTAGCGATAACAAAGGTGACTATCCGAACCTGCGGGCAACGAGCTTAACTGGATAGAACAAAAGACATATTAGCGTGTACAATAGTGTCCACGATGGCTAACACTTATGTGGTGAGTTCGACTCTCACTATGTCTACTAAAACAATTAACTATGCAATTTATACTAACTTGCCCAAACGGCAAACAAATAGATATGTCAAGTGACGTACTAAAACAAATGGAAGGTGAGGTCGATAGCTCTTACGTACTAGAGAAGATAACTTACTATAAACTAACTAATCAAGAATAACTATGCAATTAACAGATAAAGAGAAACAAGTGATAGATGACAAAATGTCAAAGCTTATTACTCAAAGCAGACAAATTAGACAAGAGTTTCATACTCAATTTATTAATCAGGTGTTGAAAGAACGTAACAAATAAAATACGATTCTTCATTGATAATATAATAAATAACTAAAACAATATAACCATGCAGAAAATTAAATTCTTCAACAAAGATGGCCAACCTTGCGCCTTATCAAACAAATTTTACAAAGGTTACACTATTAGTAACATTCCAAATCGCTTCGGCTTCATTTACAACGAAGAAAAAGATCAAGACGGATTTACTCAATGGTTCAACCACAAAGGAATTACATACATATGGGAGTAATGACTATGAAAGAAGCGTGCGAATACTCTAAACAACAACAGATGTTGCGAGGTGTTGAGCATAGACGCAAGCACAGACACGAAGGTTCATGCAGTGGACTCACTGATGCTGAGTACAATCGTGTGGTTACAAGGCAAAAGTCTACCTTTTCAAAGGCTAGAAAGTTCACACACAATCGTATGTGGCAAGAAACAAGTAAAAACTATTCAGTAGAACAATTAAAAACAATAGTAAAATCATGAGCAAAATAGTATATATAGACATGGACGGCGTCCTAGTAAACTTGCAGGCTGAGATAGAATTCGCTGAAAAGCATCTTAATTCAAAGTGGCCATGGGATATCTTTAAAAATCCTAATCCAATTGATGGTGCAGTTGAAGCTTTTAATTACCTTTGTAATTCAAGCAAATATGACGTGTATATACTATCTACAGCTCCATGGAATATGCCTGCTTCTTGGTCACACAAAAGACAATGGGTTAGTAAACACTTAGGTAAAAACGCACACAAGAGATTAATCTTGTCAAACCACAAGAATCTATGTCATGGTGACTATCTTATAGACGATAGAACAGCTAATGGCGCAGATGAATTTAACGGAGAATTAATACAATTCGGTACAGATAAGCACCCTGATTGGGAATCTGTGCTAAAATATTTAAAAGAAAATGAGTAAAATAGACGAAATAATAGACAAAGAGCTAGCTATATTCGATAGATCGCTAGTAGCTACGCCTGGTAATAGAGAAAGATTAGACCAATTCGCGAAAGCAAATAATGGAGCTAATGATGTTCTACTAACCCAAATGGCAGTACAGTTAGGTTATATAACCGCACTTAAATTTATAAAAGAAGAAATTAACATATGAGTGATAAAGAAAAATTAATATCAGTAAGTCACGTTTGGATGCCAGAATCAGACAGGTGGATCAATGTGAAGACATATAACGTGGGCACAGGCATTAGCTATATGCAAGGCGATGAATACGAGTTATTTAAAGAAAAATACTGCGAAGTAGACAAAGATTTAAGTAGTTTCTATGAAGACATGAAGAACGAACTAGGTTTATACAGAGCTAAATTAACAGAAATAGAATTTATAGATAAAGTCATATGGATATACCACATGGCTGAAGTAAGCAGAAAAATTATTTAACATGAGTGATACACAAAGAAAATGGCACGAGATGCAAGAAGAAAACGACCACGAAATAGAAAACTACATATTTGTACTAGATTATTTTGATGGTAAAGTATACAGATACGACATTAGCTCGTTAAGTAACAAAGAAAATAAATGGAATCCAGGCTTTGAGGCTTGTGAGTCGTTCTTAATAGGAGCAGGTCACAGTATAAGCAACGTTGAGTGGATGGCAACTAAAGAAAGAGATATAGAATATGGGAACTAGATTATTAAATAAACAACAGATAAGAGAAGAGATCTACACAGATATCATACAAGAACACTGTGACTTATCTCAAGACCAAATATCAGGTATAGTCGATCAAGAGATGAAAAGGCTAGGTCTTGGTAAAAAAATAAAGTTAGACTTAACGGATATAGAGCATAATGTTCTATTAGTTGCACTAGATACATTAGAAGAACAGCTAAATGACATAAGAAGTGATTTGGATACTTATGAAGATGAAGCAACTAACTTAAATAGATTAATAGCAATTAAAAACTTAAAACAAATACTAAAAGATTATGAATAACGAAGAGTACAAAAACCCGTGGGATTTAGCTTATGAGCTAGTGTCTACATGGGACGGGAACAAATACAGTAAAGCAGACATAGATGATATGCTGTTCTGTGAAATAGATGAATTATTAAATCAAGAATAGATATGAAAGAGTGGTTAAAACAAGATGTAAGAATCAACGGATGGGATTTTGAGTATGTAGAAAACGACCATGATGATATCTTCTACCAATGTAGAGGTGAAGTCATGTATGATGACGAGCATGATCAGGTGCCAGAACCAGCTTTATGGCGTGCAGCATTAGAGCTAGAAAAACAACTAACAGATGAGGGTATTAAAAGCTATGCAGGACATTCTGAAAAAGGCTGGGTTGAAGTAACAATTTCACCTGATCTATAATGAGTAAAATGTCAGAATTAGATTTAGTTGCACAAGGTGTAGCGGATCACATAAGAGAAATAATAGCAGATAGTGTTGATTGGCAGTTAGCTGATGTGCCATTGAATGGTGATAGCTACTTAGAAATGAAAGACTATGTAGTAAGATTAGCTTTAAAAAAGCTATACAATAATAATACAAATACTATTTGATAATATAATAAACCAAAAATAAATAAATATGTATTGTAGATGCGGCACTGAAGTGCACCCAGTTAGATTAGAGTTAGGATATAAAACGTGTGTCGAGCACAGTCAAACAAAGACGTACTCGTATATACCTATTATTGAACACAAGACAGGTAATACAATACAAATTGTCAGTCAAGAGCTTAGTGCTATGGTGCACAAGTCTTGGCGTAGAAAGTAAATATAAAGAGTTTTACGGTATACGGCTCTATATAAATACGAAAACCGATGGCGAAAGATACGATTAGTGATCACACAATAGCCGGTAAACTAGGTATGGAGTGAGTCAAGCTAACGCATTGCCACGACACTACCGACGGGTATGAAGGTTCGATTCCTTCGCTAGTTACTAAAATCTTATAAATGTGAAGGGCTCAGTATGGCTGTAGGAACTCAGCGAGGAGATACGTGGTTAAGCTGACGAAGATCCTTTAATTTTATAAGTCGTAGTATCACGAGCGACAGCGTAATTAACTGTTGGCACGGTGGAAGTCCGATCGCACAGTGAAACAGTACAGAGGGTTAACCAACACTATCTATGGCTGTGAAGTATTGGCGAAGATAACTACGTAATGGGGGTGACATGGTTTTGACATGGTAGAAAGCCTGCAACAGGAACTACTATGCACGAGAGTTCGATTCTCTCCACCTCCACTAAATTAAAATTAAAATTATGAAATACCTTTATCAACAACTAGACGAGTTGTTAAACACTATCAAGTACTCAGAAGCCTCTGGTAATGAAGATCCAGATTATTTAGAAAACGATTACTTTGAAGATGTTGTAGAATTATGTAGAGAAATTGTAGAATACACAAATTAAATACAAACAAGAATTGATAATATAATAAATTAAACTAAATTAAACATGAAACTAATTAAAGTAACAAAAAGTGGTGCTATACACTACGAACTAGACGACGGCAGAACAGGTTCAACATATCCTTCTGGCTACGTAAGAGTGTCAACACATGGTGTAGGACATTATGGTAAAACTAAAAGGATTTACCAAATAAACAAACAGAAAAAAGAATGGTATGACAGATCCAAAGAATGGGGATACAATGTCATTAGATTAAAAGTAAACAATCATGCAGACAGAACTAGATTACTGCTTGACTTTAATAATAAAAACTGTAAATAATATGAGTAAAATTAAAACCGTCTACGACGAGCTGTTGCCTGACGTTAAAAAAGACTTGCAAGCTAATGCTAGAAAATATGCAGCCGCTAAAAGACTAAAATATGTCCTAATGTCTAAATACATGTGGTCTAATCTAACTATAGATGAAATGAGAGATCTGTTCACTTATAGCAACATAAAAACCTGGGAACTAGAGCCTTATAGCTTTATGTATGGTGATAACATCTTAATAAAAAAATAACATGAATAAATTAACAGACGAATTAATAGAAAGTAAGCTTGAAGAAGCAGGTATTCTACATCATGAAGAAATGGATCATGACAAAAAGCTAAAGCTAGTGTTAGACCATTATGATTCAGAGTTTACTCACGATTGGCAAAACTACGGTTTTTGTTTTACTACAACAGAAACAGCTGATGGTTATGAGCTATATATGGCTACAACAGACGATAGACACCCTGATCTTGGCTCTGATCTTTACTACTATGACAGTCAATGGTTTGAAAAACTAGCAGACGTGATCATAGAAGGCAATAGAATACAAATAGATGAGTACATGATGGATGAGTATGGCTTTCAAGATGCTATAGATGCCACTTACCAAGAGTTTTATAATGATAAATTAAAAGATATAGAAGACGAATTAATAGAAGAAGGATATGAAAGAGAAAGAACAGAAAATTCCTAAATGGTTTAACGGTGTAATATATGACGAAGGTGATGTTGTAGAAAATAGATTTACAGGTCAAAGTATTGAGCTAAACAATATAGAGCTTAGTATGTATGACTTTGTAATGGGTGCAACCATGACCTCTGAACTAGGCATGTCAACCACTAACAATGAGATAGTTAGAGATTTACGTAAAGGATTATCTTGGTTTAGACAAAATAATGCAGAAGCCTATATGGTTTTACTGGATTAACACTGGGCGCAATGGTTATAAAGCAGGTTCGATTCCTGCTGCGTCAACTAATCAACACATTCGTTAACCTTTTAGGCTACGGGCGATAACCCATGACAACGCGGGTGTGTTGAAATATTACTAATTATTAACTAAAAAACAAATAAATTATGGGAAACATGAGTTACTGCCGTTTTGAAAACACGGTAAGAGCAATGCAAGATTGCGTTAACGCTATTCAAGAAGGCGAAGCTGATGAATTAAGTAGCTACGAAACTGTAGCTATTGAACAATTCTTGATAACAGCAGAAGAGATCGTGTCACTAGAAAATGACATTGAAAACCTAATAAAGCTAAATTATGGCAACTAGAAGTGTTACAATGATAGTGGATAGAGAGCTAGCTTCACACAATGAGGCTGGCTTTGCTTGTGATCCTGAATTAGTAGACGGAAACAGCTATGTAAATATGTACTTACACCATGATGGTTACCCTGAATATAGAGCTGTTGAGCTAGCTAATTGGGTTAATTATATGAAAAACAGCGGAATAGTTACAGATTCTGCAAAAATGGCATCAAACTTAGTAATAGATTTTTACTATGGCTCGCAGTATTTGTATCCTTCACACGTAGACATAGATCACATGTACACTTATATTATATGGACTGGTAAAAAAGATATATGGATATCTTGCTGGAACCAGTACTCTAGTAAATGCGTGTTTGTGTTAAAGTCAGACGACGTAGTAAGAAGATATGAATCAGACTACGATTACACTAATTGGGATATACACAAACAAAATACAAACTAGTATTGATAATATATACATGAACGACGAAGATATCGAAAGAATAGCAGAGTTAGTAGCTGAAAAGCTCTACCAGAAAGCACAAGAAAATATTAATAATGATTCTTTTATGATACCTAAAGAAGATCAAGAGCAGATGCTGTTAGCTGAATTAGCTAGGCTTATGACGCTATTGTCTTCTTACTTAGAAAGAGAAGAATACGATAAGTGTGCTATAATACAAAACAAAATTAAAATAATAGAAAATAAAATAGAAAAACTATGATAAAACCAATGCTTGCCCATAAAGTTGGCAAGAAAGATATTGATTTTTATGATAAAGTGTTTTTACAACCAAAACTAGACGGTGTACGGTGTGTCTTTACTAAAGATGGTGCATTTTCACGTACAGGTAAGCAATTCAAAAATGTTGCTCATCTTGAACATGATCTTGCAGAATTTTTTAAAGGCCACCCTTTCACTGTTTTAGATGGTGAGCTATACAATCACAAGCTTAAAAATGACTTTGAAAAAATCATATCATTAGTAAGAAAAACAAAACCAACAGAAGACGATAGGCTTGACGCTCAGCATCTTGTACAATACCACGTGTATGACACAATAGCTGAAGGTCCTGATTATGATGTTCGCTACACTTGGCTGTCACATAATTTACCAATAGCTAGATCTATGACACTGATAATAAACCCTACAGTATCAAGTATTGAAAAAGCTAAAGAAATGCATGAGATGTACTTAGGACAAGGTTACGAAGGCTCTATGCTTAGGCTTAACAAGCCTTACGAGCAGAAACGTTCTTACAACCTACAAAAGTTTAAAGACTTTCATGACACAGAGGCTACGATTATTGACTACGTGACAGGTAAAGGTAAACGTATAGGCACTCTAGGTAAGTTTATTATGCGAGATGATGAAGGTATTGAGTTTGGTTGTCCACCAGGTAAAGGTTATGACTATGAAGCTCTAGCCGATATGCTTGTAGATGTAAACGACTATATTGGTAAGCGAGCAACGTTCACTTACTTTCAACGAACTAAAGCAGGTTCTTACAGACACCCGCTGTTTAAAGCACTTAGAAATTATGAGTAAATTAATATGGAAACTATACAACGAGAACATGATAAGCCAAGAGGTAGCAAACCTCTTATTAGAGAAACACTATGAATAATGAATATATTTTATTTAGATAGAGACCCAGTTAAGGCCGCGCAGATACAATACAACAAACACGTGGTCAAGATGGTCTTAGAATCAGCCCAGATGCTTTGTACGGCACATCATCATTATGCTGAACTTAATTACCCAATGGTTGAAGTTCCTTATAAGAAAGCGCATTACAATCATCCGTCTACTATATGGTGTAGACAGAACGCGAAGCAGTACATGTGGTTGTATAATCACATGATAGCTCTTGGTGAAGAATATACTAAAAGATATAATAAAACACATTTAACAATAACTAAATGCAAAGAACCTTTAAAACAATTACCTCTAGGAATACCGGACAGTACTTTTACAGAACCACCACAATGTATGCCAGAAGAATACAAAGTTGTAGACGATAGTGTTTCGGCTTACTGGAATTATTACGAACAAGAAAAATATAAAATAAAAGCAAAAAATGAGCAAAAAATTGTACGAACACTTAATATCAACTAATTATGAAAACATATCTGAGAAAATTAAAAAGGCGCAAAAGAAAAGCCCAGCACATAATGTTCATGGAAAATCAAATAAACCTGCTTAATAACGAGATAATAACAGACGTCTTATGCGGTAATTATAAACTAAAAGTTTACAATAAAGCAAAGCTTTTAAAGAAATACAATCGAAGGTTAAAATTAATTTTATACTAAGCATGACACATGCCCTATAGTATATATAAGTAATAGGCTTATGTCACAAAAAAGAAAAATACAATGGCTCAATGAGCAAAAAGTTATCTATAGGCAAATGCCTATTAATGACGTCGCTTCTATTGAAACAGATAAGTACATGTTCTTTGAAAATGGCACATACGAACACTATTGTTTATTTAACACAAAGGCTAAGATAACAACATACAAGAGTTTAAAATGGCACTACCTGGTTTTATACTATTTAAACCAAGATAGACCTGAAGGATTATTGCCATCACACGTATATGAGTTTATTGCAGATAAAGAAAACGGATTTGTCACATTTTTTATTAGTGACAAGAAGTTAAATGCTATGATAGACGATGTATTTGTTACTGGCGGTGAACCTCCAAGAAATAAGATACGTAAAGTTATATTTAAAGACTTTTGTATGTTAGACGTTAGTGAAAAGCTTAAGATTGTAGGAAAATTAATAGGTAGGAAAAATATGGTAGATCAGGAATCAATATACCAATGCATGTTAGATCTTAACGAGCTTGGTAAAAAAATAACATGGAGTAGAGTAGCTGGTCTACTTAATTGCTCTACAAGAACTGTTCAAAGAAATTTAAACGAGTCATTAAAAAATGAAAAAAAACTCTTAAATGAAGAAATATAACATTCAAAACTACATCAGATACAAAGAAGATGTAAAGAAATCTATTAACGATTTAGAAGGTTTATTTTACGATGAGTACACTAGAGACGAACTAGTTGTTAAATTTATGCCATTAGTTGAGTCTATGGCAAGAAAGTTTTCAACAGCAAGTCACGCATCGGGTGTGTTAAGCATCTTAGATCTATTACAGATTGGCAACGAAGCTCTAGTAAGAGCTGTAGATAAACTTAATTGGGAAATATTAAACGAAAAAGAAGACGTTGAAAAATCTTTAAAATCTTTTTTTAGTAAAAGAATT
>Ga0257126_1002545_pt1 | contig 11932 bp, 14 predicted proteins | sample SI060_120mmetaG_FD_190151 | JGI IMG/M metagenome (GOLD analysis project Ga0257126, IMG submission 190151) | Marine microbial communities from Saanich Inlet, British Columbia, Canada - SI060_120m | ecosystem: Environmental > Aquatic > Marine > Inlet | place: Canada: British Columbia | collected... | reverse complement strand
TAATACTATCACCATACAAGGTCTTGATGAAGACTATAACGAGATAGAAGAGAGCATCACTCTTAACGGTCAGACGCAAGTTTCAACTCAGCTTTCTTACTTAAGAGTTTACAGAGCCTTTGTTACCCTTGCAGGATCAAGTGGTACATCAGGTGGTACAATCTACCTTGGTTCTTCTGGGGCTACTGCTGGCGTACCTAACACGGTTTACGCCAACCTTGGTTTAGGTAACCAGACACAGATAGCTGCTTACACAGTCCCTGCTGGATACACCCTATATTTAGATGACATTAACTTTACTGCTGCTCTGAGCCAAGCCAACAAGACTGCAACCTGTAGCTTTGTAAGCCGTGACCAAGGGTCTAACGTGTTTAGAACTCGCTTTATTAACGTACTTCAAAGCAATCAGCTTATTACTAAGTTTGAGTACCCAATTCCATACACTGAGAAGACTGACTTAGAGTGTAGGGTCGTTACAGACACCACTAATAACGCCATCGGAGCCTCATTCCAAGGTGTCCTTATCAAAAATGACTCGTGAGGTTACTAAAAGATGAAAACAGGACAAAAAGTATCTTGGAATAGTTCAGGTGGTACAGCCCGTGGTATTATCCGTGAGATCGTCCGTGAGGGTAACGTCTCAGGCATCCCAGTCAAGATTACAGGTACAAAAGAAGAACCTGCTGCACGTATTGAGATTGTAGACGACGAAGGTAAGCCTACAGGCACTATGGTAGGTCATAAGCTCTCTACTCTCCGTAAAGCGCAGTATGCTAATGATGTCTTCACAACCGAAGCTGAGGCAGTCTCCCGTAGCATGGACTTGGGTCTTGACGGTGTTACTCACGTATCTGACTACAATGGTCAGGCTGTGTTTATGCCAGCAGAGAGCCATGAGGCTTACTTAGCCTTCTACGAGCAGGGTGAGGCTACCGAAGAGACAGAAGCCCCCTCAGTGGACCGTATAGAGGCTCTCAGGGCTATCGTACAAGAGATACTAAAGGTAGACTTCGCTAAAGCTGACTATCAAGGCGAAAGTGTCACCCTTAATAAGCCTCGTCGCATCAAAGGTGGCAACAAGAAGTTTGAAGTGTTCGTTAAAGATGGTGACAAGGTTAAACGAGTTACCTTCGGTGATCCTAACATGGAAATTCGTCGTGATGACCCTAAAGCTCGTGCTAACTTCCGTTCCCGACATTCATGTGACACCAAGACAGATAAGACAAAGGCTGGCTACTGGTCATGCCGTATGTGGGAAGCAGGGACATCGGTGAGTGATATGACAAAGAATATTGAAGGTAAAATCCTCAAGACTGACGACGAACAACGTATGGTCTATGGTTGGGCCTCAGTAGTAACCGAAGATGGTGAAGCTGTAGTAGACCGCCAAGGGGATGTTATCGAAGCTGCCACACTTGTGAAAGCTGTGAACGAATTTATGGAGCATGTGCGGGTCGGCAAGGCAATGCACACAGGTGAGCAAGTTGGTACAGTAGTACACTCGCTGCCTATCACTAAAGAAATTGGTGATGCTCTAGGAATCCAGTCTAACCGTGAAGGGTGGGTTGTTGCATACAAAGTATTCGATGATACCGTCTGGGATATGGTTAAGTCTGGCGAACTTGCGGCCTTCTCTATTGGTGGTCGTGCTATGAAAGAGGAGATTTAATCTTGCCCAACCTCCTGAAAAACTTGCACCTTGAAGAGTTGTCCCTAGTGGATCGCCCTGCCAATGCACAGGCAATGGTTAGCCTCTTCAAGCGTGACACTTCCGAAGAGGAAACTACTAAAATGACTGATGAAATGGAAGCCAAAGTAAAGGCGTACATGGAAGAGAAGGCATGTGGTAAAGAAGAGGCTATGAAAGCCCTTGGTTACGACATGATGAAAGAAGAAGAAGAGGCTGTTGAAGCCACTGAAGCTGCTGATGAAGTAGGTAAGGCTGAAGAAGCTCCTGTCGAAGAGGTCTCTGATGAAGTAGAGACACTGAAGGCTGAGAACGAGCGTCTCCGCAAGGGTCTTATTGAAGCTGGTTACGTAATTAAAGCTGAAGCTATCGAAAAGAAAGCTGAAGTGGAAATGATGGACATTGAAGGTGAGATGGTCGTTAAGTCGGACATCCCTGCCCCAGTCCTTAAAGCTCTCGAAGCTGCTGCTATTGAGAAAGCTGATGTTGCTCTGACAAAACGTGCTGGTGAAGCTCTGCCTCACTTTGACGTAGATGTTGCTAAAGCTCTCGTAGAGAAGTTCTACGAAGATGAAGCAATTATGGCTGCTCTCAAGGCCGCTGATGCAGCGTTTGATGCAGCTATGCAAGAATTTGGTAAGTCTGATGTAGACGGCGAGTTCGCTACCTCTGCCGACAAACTAGATGCCCTCGTAAAGTCCTACATGGACGACAACCAACTGAAAAAGAGTGAATTTGCTAAGGCTTATGCTGCTGTGGCTAAGACCGACGAAGGCAAATCACTTATCAACAAATCCTATAAAGGGGAATAATCATGGCTGTAATGTCATCTCGTGACAACCGCACCGAAATCGCTGGTGTTGGTGGAACTACTCAATTCAAATTTGTAACTCTTGACGCTGGTGGCGCTGTCACTACCGCAGGTGCTGCTGGTGAACAGGCTTACGGTGTATGCTTGGTCGGCGCTGCTGTCGGTAACGCAACTACTATCTGCGTATCAGGTAAAGTTATGGTAACTGCTGGTGGCACTATTGCTGCTGGTGACGCTGTTCAGACAGACGCTGCTGGTGATGCACTCACAGCCGCTGCTGGTGATGTTGTTATGGGTTATGCCAAGGAAGCTGGTGTCGATGGTCAAATCATCGCAATCGAGCTTATCCAAGGCGGTAACATCGTAGCCTAACCCTAACAAGCATTTTAAGGAATAATATAATGCCTCTTTTGACCCCATCCAATGTACATATTGACGCACCGCTGTCTAACCTGACACTTGCGTATGTACAAGAACAAACTAACTTTGTCGCTGACAAGGTTTTCCCAGTAGTAGGTGTTCAGCGTCAGTCTGACAAATACTACATCTATGACCGTGCGAACATGAACCGCTCTGGTGATGTTAAGAAACTTGCTCCACGCACAGAAGTAAACCGTATTGGTTTGCAGTTGTCCAACGACAGCTACTTTGCTGACGTATATGGCCTTGGCATGGACTTCGATGAGCAGACACTTGCTAACGAAGATGCAATGTTGGAAATCCGTTCCGCAGGCGCACAGACACTTGTCAACCGTGTCCTGATTGAACGTGAAGAGCAGTTCGCTTCTGCTTTCTTCGCTGCTGGTATCTGGGGTACAGACGCTACTCCAGCTAACCTGTGGTCTGACTACACAAACTCCACACCAATCTCTGATGTGACAACTGCTCGTCGCACCATGCAGCTTAAGTCTGGTGGCTTCAAGCCAAACACAATGGTTATCGGTAAGGAAGTACGTGACATCCTCATCAACCACCCAGATGTACTTGCCCGTTTGAACGGTGGTGCTACTGTTACTAACACAGCACTCATCACAGATGCTAAACTTGCAGAAATCTTTGAGGTAGAGAACTTCTACGTCATGGAAGCTGTCAAGAACGGTGGTGCTGAAGGTCTCGCAGAAGCTAACGCCTTCATCGGTGGTAAGAACGCACTGCTGGTACACACACCACGCGCATCTGGTCTTATGACACCAGCGGCTGGTCTGACATTCGCATGGAACAACATCCCAAGCGTAAACAACCTTGGTATCACTGTTGAATCCTTTTCGGATGATGCACTGAAGCGCCAGCAGGTTGCAGAGCATATCCAAGTTAAAATGGCATACGACATGAAAGTCGTTGGTGCTGACCTTGGTTACTTCTTCGAAGATGTTGTAGCGTAAGCTACCTCACCTAAGATAACGGTGGACCCTGAGTTTCGGCTTGGGGTTCAACCCAACTTATAAAATACCATAACAGTAAATAGGAACAGAATTATGCACCCCACATACTTGGGATGGCAGGTTGATTGGCCTGTCTTCATTAAACGACCCCTCATGGCAGACAGCAAGACATGGAGCCAAGGGGAACACTTTAATTGGCTTGAACGTGGTATCGACCAAGACAAGGTAGCAACACTTTATACCTCTGGTTATGTCCACCACAATAAAGAATTAGAAGTACAAACTAAGGTTGGTGATCGACTATCTGAGCTATCTGGCAAACAGCTAGAAACTCTAGTCAACTTGCTTAACGCTGAAGTTAAAGCTCGTACATCAAGTGTATCAGAGTTTGGCACTAAGAAGTGTAAGAAGTCTAAGATCGACGACAAGCAACGTGGTCTTATTCGTCGCTTCCTGAACAACAGCCGTTGGATCACAGAAGACTTCTACACCATTCGAGACAGAATACTGAACGACACATAATTGGAGATGACTAGATGGCTTGGTCCTACGATCCTACAGACTTGGATACAACTACGGCCTCTGGTCGGCTTAACACAGTCAGGCTCCTTGTTGGAGACACTGAGACACTAGACCAACAGGTCCAGAACGAAGAAGTTACCTTCGGTCTCTCTGAGAATAACAACAACATCTATTACGCGGGGGCATGGATTGCCCGTGCTATCGCATCTAAACACTCTCGTCGTGTCAACGCATCCCTTGATGGTGCTTTGAAAGCAGACTACAGTGACCTTGCTAAACAGTATAAGGCACTTGCTGACGATCTTGAGTATCAGGGCAAGACTAACGGTTCAGGTTCCTCTGTAGGCATTGGAGTTCTGGCTGGTGGCATTACAAAGACTGGCATTGAGACTGTACGGGCTAATACTGACCGTATCGAAGGCTCATTCCGCCGTGACCGCTTCAAGAACCCCCCTAGCTACCAAACACCTGAGTATGAATAAGGAGTAGGTCATGTCTTTTCGCCCCTTTGATTTGCTGAAACTCGTAAGAGACTTTGGTGAGAGCTTGACACTACGTAAGGTTACTTCTGGTGGCTCTTACAACCCTGCCACGGGTGAGGTAGACGGGTCAGCTACAACAGACTACGCTTTTACTGGTTACTTCTACAACTACGACACAGGTATTTCAGGTAACATGGATATGGTCGTCAGGGGTGTACGTAAGTGCGTCATTCCTGCCCTTAACCTAGCTGTAGAACCTGAGACTAACGATCTTGTAACTGGCAACAATGATGATGTTAAACTTGTCTCTGTAGTCACTATCTTCAGCAACGGAACCCCAGTGTGTTACCTCTGTGACGTAAGGGAGTAACGCATGTCTATGCAAACTACAATCAAAGTTAACAAGAGTCTTGATGATAAGATGAAGATGCTTGAAGGTTTGATTGAAGAAAAAGTCAAGGATCAGCTAGAGTACGTTGCTAACTATGCAACTGTCGTATCACCCGTAGATACAGGTGCGTATGTAACTTCTTTCTCTTATGCCATCGGCGCAGGTCGTCCTAGAGGTAAGTCCTCTGCTAACAGACCAAAAGCCAACCGTGAGGAAGCTGTTAGCAAAGGCAGAGGAAACCTATACTCAGACATCAACAAGCTAGACCTTTCTAATGTAGACAAGGTAACTCTTCGTAATGGTTCGCCCCATGCTAAGGCTGTCGAAAAAAAATACTCTGTCTTCACTAAAGTAAGGAACAAGTTCGGTGGCTAGTATATACAATGACATTCGTGCCGCACTTGAGACTCACCTCTCTAACGTGTCTGGTGTTCCTTCAGTAGCCTACGAGAACGTCTCTTTTGAGCCTACGACTGGCACTAGCTTTCTTCAGGTAATGTTCCTCCCTACGGAACGTAGACCTGCTGTAAGGGGCTTAAATCCACAACAACGCTATCAGGGTGTCTTTTCCATTCTGGTACATACCCCAGAGGGCAAAGGGCCAAAGGAAGCTGATGACTACGCCAACATACTGCTAGAGGCATTTGAGGCAACAACAGACATTTCCTTTACCAACTCTAACCTTGAAACAATCAACGTATCTATCGACTATGCAGAACGACAGCAAGGCATCTTAGACAGCCCTTGGTACTATGTTCGAGTAGACATCGGCTGGTACATCTACAAATAACTTCCCACAGGAGAATATAACATGGCCTTTGCACAGGGTTCACGCTCCAGCCTGTCCTTCATCGTAGAATCTACGTTTGGTACAACCCCCGCTGGTAACTTCACTAACCTCCCTTTCAGCACACACTCTTTGAACCTAACCAAAGATCGTGTAGCTGGTAACGACATCCAAGCTGACCGTATGCCACGGGTTGACCGTCATGGTAACCGTCAAGTAGCTGGCGACATTGTAGTTGACCTTCGTGATGGTGACTATGATGCCTTCCTTGAATCAGCTATGCTGAACACATGGGACACCACCACTTTGAAAGTTGGTACTGCACCTAAGTTCTTCTCTGTAGAAGACTACGCTGCTGATATTGACCAAGCTCGTGTGTTCACAGGTCTCTCAGTTTCCACTATGGGTATCTCTCTTGCTCCTAACCAGATGGTAACAACTACCTTCGGTATGGTCGGTAAAGACATGACCATCAGTGGCACTGAGAAGACACAGGACGCTGCCTCTGGTGCTGCACCTTTCGATGCTTACTCAGGTGACATTTCCATCGGTAACGTAGGTGCAGGTTCTGCTGTAGCTATCGTAACTGGTTTGGACTTCACCCTGACTAACTCTTTTGCCCCTACCTTTGTGATTGGTGACGACAGTGCGCCTTCCCTTGAGTATGGTCGTGCAGAAGTTGAGGGTACACTCACAGCTTATTTCGAAGATGCTTCTCTCATCAACCGTTTCCTCAACGAGACTGAGACTGAGATTGAAGTTTCTGTAGATGACCCCACAGGTGGTAATGCTTATACCTTCCTGTTCCCACGGGTCAAGATTAACTCTGCTGATGTTGGTGTTGATGGCCCAACTAGCCGTATGATCTCCCTGTCCTTTGTTGCTCTCTATGATGCGACAGAAGGTACTAACCTTAAGATCACACGCCCAGTATAACGAATACCTAGCTAGGTACGTGGAGGCTCCTGAGTCGGGTCGGGGGTCTCCACACTAACACCTCAACCCGACAATAACTTACGCTATGACGTATAGATCATAACCCCCGATAAGGAAACTCGACAATGGATTTAATGAACCTTAAGCCTTCTAGCGATACTGTAGAAGTTACTCTGAAGCACCCTAATACTGGCGACACCCTCAAGAATGACGACAAGTCTGATATGACTGTTACTGTCCACGCAAGTCACTCTAAAGAGTATAAAGCTGCAATGCACGAACAGACGAACAAGCGTCTCAAGGCTATGCAGTCTGGTAAGAAGCAGGAAATTACAGCGCAGGATATGGAAGAGGCTGGACTAACGCTCCTCTCTAAGATTACTGCTGAGTGGAACATCACATACGGTGGTGAGAAGCCTAAACTTACTGTCGCTAAGGCTAAAGATTTATACGACGAAGTGTTCTGGATTAAAGACCAGATTGAGGAGGCTCTTGCTGAATCTCTGGATTTTACGAAAGCCTAACTTCTCAGTTGTGCGATTGGGCTGAACATCAGTTTAAGCTCAATCGTCCTGATAAGAATGGCACAACAGAACGTGAACACCTTGAACAAGTAGAAAGGCAGATTGGACGTAGACCTGAAGCACTGGAACCCCCGACAGTATTTCCTCAGCTTTTGTCTCATGTCTGGTCTGCCTTTTGTGTTTTGAGTAATAGCAGAACTGCTGGATTCTCTGGCCCTAACCCGATAACATACGAACAAATTAAAGCATGGAAGGAACTGACTGAGACACCTATTGCTCCTTGGGAGATAGAGGCAATTAAGCGTGTTGATGTAGTTTATATGGGGGTAGCGAATGGCTGACGATATTAGTCTTATAGTTGGTGTTGATTACAGTGAGTTGACAGGTCTGGTTAACACTACAAGTCAGACTAAAAGAGCCTTGGGTTTAATGGCTAAAGAGTTTGCTAACTCAGGCAGTCAGAAAAACTACATGGCTGGCATTAACAAGCTCGTAGCTGCGCAGAAGAACCTTGACAAGTCCTCTAGAATGTCTCGCTCTGCGATAATGAAGCTCGGCAACCAGATGAGGCAAGAGGTTAATTTTACTAACGCCCTTACTGGAGCAACAAAAAACTTGGGTGTGGGATTAAACCAAACTAAGCGTGGGACTAACCAGCTTGGTGTTATGATGCAACAGACTGGCTATCAGGTCGGTGACTTTGCAGTTCAAGTCCAGTCTGGCACAAACTTCATGGTAGCGTTTGGTCAACAGGCGACACAGCTTGTTGGCACTATGGCTATGTTTGCTAAGACCACAAAAATGATTGCTTTGTTTTCTGGTCTTGGTATTGCTATACCAATTCTTTCCGCTGTTGGTGCAGGTCTTTTACGGGCAAGAAAGGAAGCTAAATCTTTTGAGTCATCAACTTTTGACATAAACGAGGCGGCAAAAAACGCAACAGAAGAGTTAAGAGGTTACAGAGAAGAGCTTGCCCTACTGGCCTCTGAGTACAAGACCCTTGGTGAAGTTGGCCTTGATAAGCAAATCAGCAATGCGCAAAAAGAATTAGACGACCTGTTGCTGTCCCGTCAAAAAATCCTCGCAGGGGCCAAAACGTCCTTTGGGGCTGAAGGTGCCACTTCTGGCGTTGAGGAGATGGTCAACGCAGCACTAAACGAGCGTACAGCGGAGATGTCCGCTCAAATCCGTGCTAAAAAAGAACAACTTCGGTTACTTGTTCAGGAGCGAGAGAGTTTAGAAAGGCTTAAAGAGGTTACTGGCGATATAAACTCTCTTGTAGAAGATGGGAGGGTGGCGAACTTAGAAAGAAAAAGAACCAGCAGACAAGCTGTAATTGATATGCAATCTGAGCTTAACCTGCAACAGAAGATTGCCAAGTATGGTGCAGAAAGTCTTGAGGTCGCCCGATATAGGGCTGAACAAGAAGCCATTGTCAAAAATCTGACTACGGAATCCGCTAAAAAGTACGTAGAGCTTGCAGTAGAATCGTACAAAGTTCAAACGCAAATAAACGCCTCGGCAGACTCTGCTAAAAGTCTTTCTGATGCTTTAAAAGAAGCTGTAAGTGCCATGTCTAGCCTAGCTGGGTTTAGTGGCAGTCTAGATAAAGCCTTGACGGTATCAATAGCTAAAGTTCAAGCCCTGAAAGCTGGTGCAAATGAAGTCGTAGCTGGCACTATAGCTGGCATGAGGTCTGAACTAGAGTCCCGTGTTTCCGCAACTTCTGCAACTGGTGTTGATAGGTCGATTGTAGAGGCTATGTATGGAGGCGACAGAAGTAAAATTTCTCAGCTTGAAGCCTCCCTTTCGGAAGAGAAGAGGCTACAGGAAGCTAATAGAGCCTCAAGTGGTTCTGGCGCTGGTAGTTCCTCCAAGAAGTCCTCAGCCGAAGAGTTTAAAGAATACCTCGACGGACTCAAGCAGCAAGCTGAACTCGAAAAACAACTCGTAGGTCTCTTTGGTGAAAAACGGGCTGAGGAAGAAGCGGTCATTAAAGCACGTCAGAAGTACGGCGAAGAGGCTGTGGCAAAACAAGAGGCTGAACTCCGTGGCACTCTGCGTCAGACCGCAGCTCAAAAAGAACTTGATCGTGTTGTTAGGGAATCTAGACAGCAACAAGAGGGTTTAGCTGATAGTATAGCTAGTTCTTTCGGTGATGCCTTTACTTCTGTTGTTGATGGCACTAAATCTATGGGGGATGCCTTTAGGGACATGGCTAAGGACATTATCAAACAACTGTTCGAAATTCTTGTCGTTCAGCGTCTAGTTGGTAGTGCTGAACAAGGCAAAGAGTCAGGTATTGCTGGGTTTCTTGTAAAAGGACTGGGCGCTATGATGGGCGGTGGAACGGGGGGTAGTTCTCTAGCACCAGCAGTGCCAAGTGCTAATGGTAACGTCCTGTCTAACGGAATTATCCAAGCCTACGCTAACGGTGGTGTCGTTGGTGGCCCAACATACTTCCCTATGGCTGGAGGTAAGACTGGCCTTATGGGTGAAGCTGGACCTGAAGCTATCATGCCACTCAAGCGTGGTGCTAATGGTAAGCTGGGTGTACAAACTGATGGTGGATCACAGGGTAATGTTGTTGTCAACCAATCCTTCAACTTCTCCGCTAACGGGGACGACAGTGTTAAGAAGCTAATTGCACAAGCTGCACCCCAGATTGCTAACATGACTAAGCAGTCTATGATGAATGAGCGTCGTCGTGGTGGACAAATGAAAGCAACCTTCGGGTAAAAGGAAGATAATATGGCTATTAGCTACCCACTAACTACACCAACAACCATTGGTATTGAACAAATTGAGTTACGTGCGGTTAATTCTGTCATCACCTCTGAGTCCCCTTTCACTTACAAACAGCAGGTTATTTCCCACGGTGGTCAGAAGTGGGAAGCCTCAGTTACTATCCCTTCTGTTCACCGCGACAAAGCCGCTGAGTGGAAAGCTATGTTAGTGGGCTTAAAGGGTCAAACAGGTACGTTCCTGCTGGGAGACCCTGACTACGCTGAACCACGAGGGACTGCTAGTTCATGTACGCTGACTGGCGGGGTTGGTGATGAGACTGTGGAAGTAACTATGACTGGTACGCTTAAGGCGGGTGACTACATTCAGTTAGGTGGTGGCGCTAATGCTAAACTACATCAAGTCCTGTTGGATCAAGATGGTGATGGTTTCTTAGAAATCTGGCCTAGCCTACGATCTGACTACACGGGTTCAACAGTAATTCTTGATAGCCCCAAAGGGGTATTCAGGTTGTCTACTAATGTGACCTCTTGGTCAATCGACAATGCAAGTTTCTATGGTATCTCTTTTGAAGCCGTAGAAGCCGTTATTTAAGGGATACGAAAATGAGTGATAAGAAAATCACAGAACTGCCAGTTATTACAGGGGCTGATCTAGAGGATACAGATGAACTTGTTGTTGTTGACATTTCCGCAGATACAACCAAGTCGATTACTCTGGGCGAGTTCAAAGACGCACTAGACACAGCTACAGGTTTCGTCCGTATCACTGGCGACACTATGACTGGTGACTTGACCGTGCCTAATGTTGATGTAACCACCAATATCACAGTTACAGGCACAGTAGACGGGCGTGATGTCGCTGCTGATGGTACTAAGCTAGACACTGTTGAAACATCTGCTGACGTTACAGACACAGCTAATGTCACTGCTGCTGGCGCTCTCATGGATAGTGAGGTTACAAACCTTGCTCAAGTTAAGGCTTTCGATGGTGCTGACTATGCTACGGCTGCACAGGGTACACTAGCAGATAGTGCAGTACAGCCCAATGACAGCCCTACGTTTGCAGGTCTGACTACTACTGCTGATGTGCTGTTTGGCGACAACGACAAGGCCATCTTTGGCGCTGCCAACGATCTTGAGATTGATGCTGATAGCCTTTCTAGTCGTATTGCGGCAACAGGCTTCTTTGAGATAGTGTCCCCTGCTTCTATTTTACTCGGCGGTGCGGTGGCAGGTGTGCCAAACATGATTGTTGATCCAGCATCTGGGACTTCGTTCTTGGACTCTTTAGGTAGTCCTATAGCAATCATCCCAAACAGTGGTCTTTTCAATGTTGAGGTAAATGTTGACCTAGATGTCACGGGTACAGTAGATGCCACAGCCTTCGTAGGTGACGGTTCTGGTCTGACAGGTCTACCTTCTGGTTATACAAACGCTGACGTAGACACGCACCTCAACACTAGCACAGCAGCTAACGGAGAGGTTATGTCATGGACAGGGACCGACTACGATTGGATCGCTGCGGCTGGGAGTATTTCCATAACTAAGACAGTACTCACGACAGGCACTGCGGCAACATACACAACACCTACAGACGCTTTTGCGATTGAGGTTGAAGTGATAGGTGCTGGCGGTGGCGGCGGCGGTGTTGACGGTCAGGGGT
>Ga0257126_1002534_pt1 | contig 11954 bp, 7 predicted proteins | sample SI060_120mmetaG_FD_190151 | JGI IMG/M metagenome (GOLD analysis project Ga0257126, IMG submission 190151) | Marine microbial communities from Saanich Inlet, British Columbia, Canada - SI060_120m | ecosystem: Environmental > Aquatic > Marine > Inlet | place: Canada: British Columbia | collected... | reverse complement strand
ATTTAGACCTGCCCCTTCCAGATTATATCGAAGACAAAACGTACCTCAGCTTGTTGAATGAAACCTTGGATGAACTCTTTGAAAAAGTGAAACCAGAAATGGTCTTCTTTCAGAGCGGAGTAGACGTGCTTGAAAGCGACAAGCTGGGACGTATGGGACTTTCACTAAATGGATGCAAAGATCGAGACATTGCTGTCATCTCTCGTTGTTATCGTCAGTCCATTCCACTGATCATCAACATGGGAGGCGGATACAGTCCCGAGATCAAAACCATCATTGAAGCGCATGCCAATACCTTCCGCACTTGTGTCAATACATATTAAACGAAAACGGCCTCCACTCTCGTAAAGGCCGTCCTGAATTTTAATCGTAGCGTCGTTTTATGCGCTCAAAATAGCACCAAGCGCATTATCATAAATCTCTTGGTAATCTCTTACACTACCCCAATCTTCGTCATCAACACGAATACCTCCTTTGGTGACGTGTCCCATTAGGTCAAAATCACAGCCATTCAGCATCATCAAGTCGATGAACTTATCTTTATTTTCTTCACTAACCGTGACGAGAATTCTAGAAGCTGCCTCACCAAAAAGCACTGCATCTTTTCTGAATTCTGCTGGAAGAGTGATGTCAAAACCCAGTCCTGAGGCAAATCCTTTCTCCAGCAATCCAACCCATAGACCGCCTTCGCTTAAATCATGCGCACTATTGAGTACGCCTTCACGAATCAACATCTGAACTTGTCTCTGGTTGGCATATTCTTCCTCCAGGTCAAAATGTGGCGTTGAGCTGTTGGTAATACCATGAATGTTCACCAAATACTGTGACGAAGAAATATCCTCGCGATTTGCGCCAATCATGAAAATCAAATCACCTTTAGTCTTGTAACTCAATGTGGTGATGAATTTTTTATCCTCAACCACACCAATCATACCAATGGTAGGTGTTGGGAATACGGGTTCAATTTTATCGCCAATCTGCGTTTGGTTGTAAAAACTTACGTTTCCTCCTGTTACCGGGGTTTCAAATTTTTCACATGCAGCACTCATCCCTTTGATCGAACCCACGAACTGCCAGTACACCTCAGGGTTGTACGGATTACCAAAGTTCAAACAGTTCGTTACTGCGGATGGTATACCGCCTGAACAAGTAATATTTCTTGCTGCCTCAGAAACGGCCATTGCACATCCTACTTCAGGATCTGCATTCACAAATCTACTGTTACAATCTACGCTCATGGCAAGCGCTTTATCCGTGCCTTTTATATTTACTACACCTGCGTCAGAAGGATCATTGGTCCCCATGTTCCGCGTACCCACCATACTGTCGTATTGCTCGTAAATGAATCGTTTAGAAGCAATGTTCGGTAGGGCAACCATTTTGGTAGCTACCGCTTTCAAATCTGCAGGTTCCTCAACGGTGGAAATATGAAATTTCTTGTATTCTTGGTAGTAAGCAGGTTCTGACCATTCTCTATGGTAGACCGGTGCGCCTCCGCCTAAAACAGCGCTCTCAGCAGGCAAAGAACCTACAAGTTCGCCGTCCCAGTAGTAATTTACTGTTCCACCTTGGGTAACAACACCAATTTCCTCACATTCTAAATCCCACTTATCAAAAATATCAAGCACTTTCTGCTCTTTACCTTTCTCAACCACAATAAGCATACGCTCTTGAGATTCCGATAGTAAAATTTCCCAGGGCTCCATGTTTTGACGAAGCGGCACTTTATCCAACCAGATGTCCATACCGTGCTCGCCTGATGCCGACATTTCACAAGAAGAACAAGTTATACCTGCTGCTCCCATATCTTGCATTCCTATTACAGCATCTGTAGTAGCCAATTCCATGGTTGCTTCTAGAAGCAATTTCTCCTGAAATGGATCACCCACCTGTACAGATGGAATATCTTCTGACGAATCTTCATCAAGGTCTTTTGAAGCAAACGATGCCCCGTGAATACCGTCTTTTCCGGTAGCTGAACCCACTATAAACACTGGATTTCCAACTCCTGAAGAGGTGGCAGATATTTCCTTACCCACTTCAACGATACCCGCAGAAAAGGCATTTACTAGTGGGTTTTGATGGTAACATTCGTCAAAGTAAACCTCACCGCCTACAATAGGAATACCAAAGGCATTCCCGTAATCGCCGATTCCTTTACTCACTCCTTTAACCAACCATTTTGTACGGTCCTCTGTGGGCTTACCAAAGCGCAAAGAATTGAGCTGTGCGATAGGGCGTGCACCCATGGTAAAAATATCGCGATTAATACCACCTACGCCTGTAGCGGCGCCTTGATAAGGCTCAACCGCTGAAGGGTGATTGTGCGATTCAATTTTAAAACAACAAGCTAGGCCGTCGCCTATATCAACCAAACCGGCATTCTCCTCACCTGCCTCTACGAGCATGTGAGGGCCTTTCTTTGGCAATTTCTTTAACCAAACGATAGAGTTTTTGTAAGAACAATGCTCACTCCACATTACACCATAAACAGAAAGCTCAAGGTAGTTTGGAGTGCGTCCTAAAATCTCTTTGATTTTATCAAACTCTTCGGGGCGGAGGCCCATTTCTTGAGCCTGATCTAAAGTGGCAACAGCAGTGCTATTCATTATTGAAAAGAATTTGGACAAATTTAGGTATTCTTGTACCAACTCATTTGTATTCTATGCGCAATCTTTCCCACACTTTTGGCCGATTCTTTGTTTATAACCTCTTCTTCATCTTCACACTTAGCAATTGTACCCCCGCTGAGGAATTCGATGTTCTGTTGACCAACTTCGAATTACATTCTCCCACTGCTATTCCATATCAATTAGGCGAACGACCACAATTTTCGATAGGTATTAAGGCCGGGAAAATAGCTTCAATTATAGACCACAGTGGAGGCCAGGAATACCCCGCAGCAAAATCGACGCTATCCTTAAATGGGCAGCACCTTTACCCCGGCTTCATCGACGCCCACGGACACCTGTTCGGCTACGCTCGCACCTTGAGCACGGTCAACCTCATTGGAGCTGCATCCAAGCAAGAGTGCATTGAGCGCATCAAAACATACATTCGTCTTCACCCGAATGAAGAGTGGATTATTGGGCGCGGATGGGACCAAAATGACTGGACCGAGCAACGCTACCCCTCAGCAAATGACCTTGCCGCCTTTTCTGAAAAATACGTTTACCTCACTCGAATAGATGGACATGCCGCTTGGGTAAACCAACCTGTGCTAGACGCCTTTTCAATTACCAACGAAACGAAAGTGGACGGCGGTCAAATTATGGACGGCATACTCATAGATAATGCCGAAACTTTGGTAACGCTGCCAAAATTGACCAATAGGTATTGGCGCACAGCCTTACTGCAAGCACAGGACAGTTTGGTGAAATATGGATTAACTGCAATGACTGATGCGGGACTTTCGACCCATCAAATCCTGTTGCTCGATTCGTTGCAAGAAGAGGGCAGCTTCAAATTATTCGTGAACGCAATGATCAGTAACCATGAAGAAGACCTTCAGTATTTCGAAAACCATGGCCCCATTGAGAAGCCCCTACTACGAGTAAAAAGTGTCAAAGCCTATCTTGACGGTGCCTTAGGTTCAAGAGGCGCACTTCTGCGCGATCCTTACCACGATTTGCCCGATCATTACGGCCTGCCATTGCTTAGCCCAGAGCAACTCGACGTCTTGCGTGAACGTTGTGTTCAGAACGGCTGGCAACTTTGTGTGCATGCCATTGGAGACAGCGCTCACCATGTTTTATTAGAGAGTTTCAATGAATTGGACACCATAGCAGACCTGAGGTTCCGTGTAGAGCACGCTCAAATCATGACTCCGGAGGACAGTGCGTTCTACGCGCACCCCAACATCATAGCTTCCGTGCAGCCTACGCACGCTACAAGTGATATGTATTGGGCAGAAGACCGCCTGGGGCCACACCGTATACACCATGCCTACAGCTACAGAAGGATTTTTAATGCCGCTAATGAGAGGGTCGCCTTCGGTACTGATTTCCCTATTGAGCATATCGATCCCTTGGCTACATTTTTTGCTGCCACTACTCGTCAGGATAAAAACCATTGGCCTGAACATGGGTTTTTACCAGAACAAGCGATTAGTCCCGGCATGGCCATTGGCGCTATGACTCGCGAAGCCGCTTACAGCGCTTTTGGTGAAGACACTTATGGCTCCATAGCGATCGGACAAAAAGCAAACTTCACCCTGCTGAACACCAATCTTTGGAGCGAAGATGCTGCGTTGCGCGAAAGAACTCAAGTTGTCAAAACAATAGTTGGCGGCCAAGTACTTTATGATAGCAATTCTAATAAAGGTCGATAGTACATTTTTACTATATTGAACCTTCGCAATAACACACACTATTCCTAGAGAATTCAACCATGAGACAACCCACGAGATTATTCGATATCCCCCATTACCAGCTAGAACATATACCTATGAAGTTGATGATGACTTCAAAAGTAGGTGGTGAATGGAAATCGTACAGCACAAAAGAATTTACAGAAGCTGTAGACCAAGCCAGTAGAGCTTTGCTTGAGCTTGGAGTTAAAGCCGGTGATAAAGTCGCACTTATTTCGCACAACAACCGTTGCGAATGGAACATAATGGATCATGCGCTATTGCAAATTGGCGCTGTAGATGTACCCATCTATCCAACCATGACAGAAGCAGATTATGAATATATTTTCAATCATAGCGAAAGTATTTACTGCTTTGTCTCAAACGATGAACTCTACCAGAAGGTTACAAATGTCTTGAGCAAATGCGAGCACATGAAAAAAGTGTTCACATTTGAGCAATACAAAGGAATGAACCATTGGTCGGAAGTATTGGCTTTAGGCGCCGACCAATCGCGTCAAGCAGATGTGGAAAAGGCACGTGATGCTGTGAAACCAGAAGATCTTGCCACGATAATCTATACATCCGGTACAACGGGATTGCCAAAAGGCGTTATGCTGAGCCATAAAAATGTGGTGAGCAATGTAATTGCAGCCACCCCGCGCATTCCTGGTTTGGTTAAAGGCGAGGCAAAGACTTTGAGCTTCCTACCCGTCTGCCACAGTTTCGAGCGCTTTATTCAGTACCTATACATGTATAATGGGGCGAGCATTTACTTTGCCGAATCTATTGAAACTATTAAAGCCGATTTAAATTACTGCCAGCCTACCATCTTCACCGCAGTCCCGAGACTCCTAGAGAAATTCTTTGATGGAATTGTTGCGAACGGCACCAGTGCAGGGGGGCTCAAGACTAAAATTTTCGAATGGGCCGTTAGCCTCGCATTGCAATGGGAACCCGAACATGCAAATGGCGGATTCTATCACTGGAAGTTAGGCATTGCGGACAAGCTTGTTTTTAGTAAAGTACGTGCAGCGCTTGGCCTCACTCAAATTAAAGCTGTCGCCTCCGGTTCAGCAGCACTGCAACCACGTTTGGCTCGATTCTTCAACGGAATTGGGGTACCTATCTTAGAAGGCTACGGTCTTACGGAAACTGCGCCTGTTATTTCTGTAAATACCACTGCAGAACCTGGCATGATCCGTATAGGAGCTGTGGGTAAGGTGATCGACGGTGTTGAGGCTAAAATCGCCGAAGACGGTGAAATCCTTGCCAAAGGACCAAACATCATGATGGGCTATTACAAGCAACCTGAACTCACCGCTGAAGTAATGACAGGCGAATGGTTCCATACAGGAGATATTGGTGTGATTGAAGACGGGTTTATTCGCATTACCGACCGTAAAAAGGAAATGTTCAAGACCTCGGGCGGTAAGTATGTCGCTCCTCAACTGATCGAAAATGAATTGAAGGCTTCTCACCTCATTGAGCAGAGTATGGTTATTGGCTCTGGACGTAAATTCCCGGCCGCCATCTGCATCTTAAATGAACCAGGTGTTAAGGAGTGGTGTTCACGCCATGATATTGAATATACATCCATTAAAGAGATGGCCTTGAATCAACAAGTTCGCGACAGAGTTTGGAAAGACGTTGAACGCGCTAATTCTAGCTTTGGAAAATGGGAACAGGTGAAAAAAATCATTATTGATACAGACGAGTTCACCGTAGACAATGGTTGTTTAACCCCAACTTTTAAGGTTAAACGCAAACCCATCCTTGCAAAATATGAGGAGCAAATCGAAGCGCTCTACGCAGATTAACACTTCCTACGATAGTGCTAAAAATCCCCGCCAGTGGCGGGGATTTTTTTTACCCCTACCCTATATACTAGAGGATCCTAAGCCAATGGCGAGCGGACATAGAAGTAGCTGATCCAACCCCATGGCGTAGCCCCAAAACAAAAAACCCGCTTCCTTGCGGAAGCGGGCTCACTGAATCTTTACACGGTTAAGAAAAGCCTATAGCGCCGCGACGTGCTTAGCCAAGCTTGACTTCAAATTTGATGCTTTCTTCTTATGAATGATATTACGCTTAGCTAAGCGATCAAGCATAGAAGTAACGCGTGGGAGCATTTCTGCAGCTTCCGTGGCGTCAGTTGCTCCACGAAGTTTGCGCACAGCGTTACGTGTCGTCTTGTGGTAGTAACGATTGTGTGCAGCCTTCTTGGCTGTCTGACGAATTCTTTTTAAAGCAGACTTATGGTTTGCCATGTCTTTTTATTCTTAATAGTTGTGACCCGTACGGGAATCGAACCCGTGTTTCTGCCGTGAAAGGGCAGCGTCCTGGACCGCTAGACGAACGGGCCTTAAATGTTCCAGAACATTCCCCGGTTTTCTTTGGGGAGTGCAAATGTAATCACGTTTTTCAGATTCACAACACATTCACACAAAAAATCGAAAATAAATTCGAGCCTCAAGATTACCTGTTAATACGCCTTAGCGAAGACTACACGCTGCTTGCTTGGCTTACCTGTGAGCACGCAGACCCCCTCTTCTTCCTTGGAATCCAAAGGAATACAACGGATGGTTGCTTTAGTCAATTCTTTAATCTTATCCTCTGTTTCTGAAGTTCCATCCCAATGGGCATACACAAAGCCAGGATTTCCCTTCATTAATGTTTCGAATTCTTCCCAAGAATTCACCTCTTGAGAATGTGCTTCTCTAAAGTCTAGCGCTTTTTGAAAAAGGGTCTTTTGGATCTCTTCTAATAATGCTGGAACGGCAGTCGCCACGTCTTTCTGATCCACAAACTGCTTGGTTAAGGTATCTCTGCGCGCTAATTCCACACTGCCTTTCTCCAAATCCTTAGGACCAATAGCGATGCGCAACGGAACACCTTGAAGCTCGTATTGATTAAACTTCCAGCCTGGCTTGTGCGTATCGCGGTTGTCGTATTTCACTGTGACGCCATTAGCACGCAATTGAGCCATAAGGTCTCCTGCAACGACATTTATCGCGTCCAATTGCTCTTGTCCCTTATAAATAGGTACAATAACCACTTGGTAAGGTGCCAACTTCGGCGGCAATACCAAGCCATTATCATCACTGTGCGTCATAATAAGCGCACCCATCAATCGGGTACTAACGCCCCATGAAGTCGCCCAAACGTATTCCTGTTTGCCTTCTTTGTTTTGAAATTTCACATCGAATGCTTTGGCAAAATTTTGCCCTAGAAAATGCGAAGTCCCAGCCTGCAGCGCTTTACCGTCCTGCATCATTGCTTCAATACAATACGTCTCTAAAGCACCCGCAAAACGCTCACCTTCCGTTTTCAACCCACGAAGCACAGGAATAGCCATGACGTCTTGAACAAAGTCCGTGTAGACATTTAACATCGTCTCTGCCTCAGTGATGGCCTCTTCCTTCGTAGCGTGAGCGGTATGACCTTCTTGCCATAAAAACTCTGACGTTCTAAGGAATAAGCGTGTACGCATTTCCCAACGTACCACGTTCGCCCATTGATTCACTAGAATAGGAAGGTCGCGGTAACTCTGTATCCAATCTTTGTAAGTGTCCCAAATAATGGTTTCAGACGTGGGGCGGACAATCAATTCCTCCTCTAATTTCGCCGAAGGATCTACGACTACGCCACCACCATTGGGGTCATCCATTAATCTATAATGAGTCACTACCGCACATTCCTTGGCAAAACCGTCCACGTGTGAAGCTTCTTTGGAAAAATATGATTTCGGTATGAATAGCGGGAAATACGCGTTCATGTGACCCGTTTCCTTAAACCGTCTGTCAAGATCCGCTTGGATGCTTTCCCAAATAGCAAAGCCATAGGGCTTTATCACCATAGAACCGCGCACACCTGAATTTTGAGCCAAATCAGCTTTGACTACCAATTCATTGTACCATTTTGAGTAATCCTCCTCGCGTGTTGTGAGATATTTTGCCATGAATTTTAGCTTGGTATAACTTTTGTACCTTGGTTAATCTGAAACGCAAATCTACTGAAGTTATGAAGAAGCCCATACTACTACTTTTCATTTCTTCCCTCATGTTATCATCATGCGGGACTTCTGTAAGTTTGACGGATAATTATTTCGAGGACGAAAATTATTACAACCCTGCGCTTCCTGCGCCGCGATTTGCCGGTGCAAAATCCATGGGAGTGATGGATAGCGAGCCATTTACCGAGGATGACTATGCACTCATCTGGGAAGGCGAACAATCAATGCTCGTAACACCACTTCAAGGATCATCCTCTAACTGGTGGAACAACGGCAGAAGCTATTGGACCCCGGGATTCGGCACCTATTACTATCCACAATGGAACAATGGCATGGGCGGAAACGCTTGGAGTTCGATGGGCTACCACACCTCTGGATACAATTCATTCGGATGGAATAACAATTGGGGCATGCAACCTTTTGGCTACAATCCATACGGCTGGAACAACACATGGGGCATGGGCTATAACCCTTATGGGTACAATGCATACGGATACGGCTATAATCCATACGGCAACGGATGGAATGCGTGGAATGGAGTGACCAATTTTGGCAACACCACTTCCTCACCCTCAAATGACCCTATTAAAACGGGGGTAAATTACGGTGGCCGCCGTCCAAACAAATACCGCAGAAGCGGCGGACAAGGGAGTACCAGCGGTCGCATTGCCAATTTTTCTTCAGATTGGAGAAGCGAAGTCGTTACAGAGGGGACTTCCGCACCAGTATCGAAGACTTCCAGAGGGTGGGCAGAACCGCTTGTCGAATCTGCTCAAAAATCACTTCGTCAGCCTTCGACAATGCGCCCAACTGGCAGCAGCAGGCCCTCGAGTGCAGTTCAACCTATTCGATCCACGCGCGATGAGAAGCAATATGCTCCAACGACACGATCAAGCTACGAACGGAGCGCCAGTTTCCGCAGCGAGAGCGCACCTTCAACAAACAATACGTACACGCCTTCCGCTCCAACACGTAGCGGAACCACTTCCAACTCAAGCGGCTCTCGTAGACGATGAAAAAACTTCGATTACTGTCACTACTCCTCTTTTTGACTTTTCTAGGTAAGAGCCAAAGTGTGGACTACTTTGCGACGCTTAACCAGCCGGTTTTGTTGGGTGATGCACGTTACAATAGCCTCTCCGGCGCAATGACCGCAATGAGTGGTTCTTTCACAGCGCTTGCTGAAAATCCTGCTGGAGCAGGCCTCTACCGACAGGCTGCATTCGGTAGCGATCTTTCCTTCTACAGTACGACGCATTTCAAAAACAGCAACAACTTCCCAACCGGGAATGCCCTAGGTATGAATGTTGCCAACCTTGGCTACATAAACAAAGAGCCTGAGTCGGGTGTAAATATTTTCTTTACCTACAACTCAGACGATTTATTTCGTCAAAACTTACGTTACAATCAGACTGGTGGGGGCAGCATCCAGCAGCAATGGTTAGAAAACAGCCACTATTATTCGCCAGACGATCTACCGTGGGTAGGTCCGTATGAAGACATGCTCTACCAAAGCTATGCTTCCGACCGCAACGACACGACGGGTGAATACTACAGCACCGCAAATCTCAACAACACAGACTTCGAGCACGATCTCCGCCGTACCGGAATGAAAAATCAATGGACTTTGGGCTTTGGTGCAGAAGCGAGCAAACAGCTTTACTACGGCGCATCGGTTAAAATCGTGCACTCTTTCGAAAAAGTGACGGTGACGCATGAAGAGAGCTACAGCGAAACTACAGACCTCACCTCCTTTGATGTTGTGGATTATTGGGACAACAGTGGCATTGGCATCACTGCGAACGCAGGACTTTTATACCGCCCTACACAAGGTATGCGCATTGGAATTGCGGTTGACCTTCCTCAGGTGTACAGTTTTAAGCAAAACTGGGATACGGAGATGATTGCGTTCCGTTCTTCCGTCAACCAAATCATATCGAAAGCAGAAGGATACGGTCTACTCTACCGATGGAGCATGATGACTGCGCCGAAGCTCAAGTCGGGTTTCACGTTAGTAGGTGGCCGATTAGGCCTTATCACGCTGAGTCACACCTACATCCCACACGGTTTTGCTGCAGCTTTGAGCAGAGAAGAAAGGTACCTCAACCAAATCGTCAACGAAGAATTGGACGACCAACATACCTTTGCTGCAGGGGCTGAATTGCGTTTAGGCCCCATCACATTGCGCGCAGGTAGCGGCTATACCAATGCCTTTCAACAAGGGCAAGACGCGCAGTGGCGTCGCAGTTTAGGCATCTCCTTACAAAGCGAAGGCCACACCTTTTTCATGAGCTGGAGCCAACTCCGTCAATCCACACAATATTACCCGTTTAGTGCAACCTATACCGAGGCACTAGCCATCACGAGACAGCGCTCTATGCTGTCCATCGGGTCGACCTGGAAATTCTAAGGCGTTTTGCATCTTTTAACGTAATTTGCAGTGACTGCACTTATTGTGGTCCAATTCATTTAAATACTCTTCCGAATGAGCCATTCATTTCGCCGTACTACCTCAGCCGTAGTCGTTCTTTTTGCAATTCTATTCACGCTTCCTGCACAAGCCCAGCGTAAAAGCAAGGAAGACCAACCGCTTTGGGCGAAAACCAGCCTCAGTGCGTTCAAATTTCGCAACGTCGGCCCTGCAACCACTTCTGGACGAATCGCAGATCTAGCCGTTGATACGAAAAACCCCGGAACAATGTACTTGGCATTGGCCTCTTCGGGCGTCTGGAAAACCACGAATAATGGCACCACTTTCGAACCTATTTTCGACAGCCAAGGCAGCTACAGCACAGGTTGTATCGCGATTGACCCTAACAACTCTAATGTAATTTGGGTTGGAACAGGAGAAAACAACAACCAGCGCTCAGTGGCTTACGGAGACGGTCTTTATGTGAGTCGTGACGCGGGAAAAACCTGGACCAAAAGTGGTCTTGAAACAAGCGAACATATTGGTATGATTGCTATTGACCCGACCGATGGGAACCACCTCTATGTCGCTGCTTATGGTCCATTGTGGTCCTCCGGCGGAGAACGCGGTATTTACGAATCAAAAAATGGCGGTCAAACTTGGACGCGTATTCTATATGTTGACGACCATACTGGTTTCAACGAAATTCATATGGATCCGCGCGACCCACAAACGCTTTATGCCACCGCCCATCAGCGTAGAAGACACGTGTACACGCACCTCAGCGGCGGCCCCAACAGCGCGATGTACAAAAGCACCGATGGCGGAGCGCATTGGAATAAGGTAGAAAACGGATTTCCGGGAGGAGATGTGGGGAGAATCGGTATGGATATTTCACCTGCAAATCCTGATGTACTCTACGCTACTGTGGAAGGTCATGGGACATACGCCTCTACGGATCGCGGAGAAAGTTGGAACAAACGCTCCGGTCATGAAACCTCAGGAAATTATTACGTAGAATTTATTTGTCACCCGACGGATGTGAATACGGTATACAGCATGGACACCTATGCACACGTAAGTACGGATGGTGGCAAGACTTTTAAAAACATACCAAAGCGCTTCAAACACGTGGACAACCACTGCTTGTGGATTGACCCAACAAACACGAACCACATGTA
>Ga0257126_1002533_pt1 | contig 11960 bp, 9 predicted proteins | sample SI060_120mmetaG_FD_190151 | JGI IMG/M metagenome (GOLD analysis project Ga0257126, IMG submission 190151) | Marine microbial communities from Saanich Inlet, British Columbia, Canada - SI060_120m | ecosystem: Environmental > Aquatic > Marine > Inlet | place: Canada: British Columbia | collected... | reverse complement strand
TTTTTCGCCGCTTTTTGCCATTTTTTTGGCCTTTTCTAGGCGTTTTTCGATGGTATCGAGGTCTTTTAGCTGCAATTCCGTGTCAATGGTTTCTTTATCGCGAATAGGATCCACACTACCGTCAACATGCGTGACGTTTTCATTTTCAAAGCAGCGGAGTACGTGAATAATGGCGTTTGTCTCTCGAATGTTTCCTAAAAATTGGTTCCCCAGACCTTCGCCTTTAGATGCGCCACGAACCAAACCCGCAATATCTACAATCTCGACATTCGCCGGTTGAATACGAGCTGGATTGACCAATTCAGACAAACGTTCTAGTCGGTAATCAGGCACCGTTACCTGTCCAACATTCGGTTCAATAGTACAGAAAGGGTAATTTGCCGCCTGAGCTTTTGCGCTAGACAAACAATTAAACAATGTACTCTTTCCAACATTCGGCAAGCCGACGATTCCACACTTCATATTACATGCTTTAGGGCGGCAAAGATAAACGGATTCTTTGTTAGCAACGTGTGTATATGTGAATTGGATTGAAAAGGCAAAAAGGTCTTCTTTTGCTGTATTTTTACACCTCATCGAATATAACATTTCACCCATGTCACAACAAGACCTACAAGCCGTCGTATCCCAAGTTCGCAGAGATATTGTACGAATGGTACACGCTGTAAATTCAGGACACCCAGGCGGTTCCTTAGGATGTGTAGAGTTTTTAACTACCCTCTACTTTGATCACATGAAACATGAGCCTAAGGCGTTCCAAATGGACGGTAAAGGTGAAGATCTTTTCTTTTTATCTAACGGCCATATTTCACCAGTCATGTACTCAATTCTGGCACGAGCAGGATATTTCAATGTGAGCGAGCTTGCAACGTTCAGAAAATTGAACACACGCTTACAAGGGCACCCCACTACACATGAGGGCTTAGAGGGTATTCGCATTGCCTCCGGTTCTTTAGGTCAGGGAATGAGCGTGGCGATCGGCGCTGCTCAAGCGAAAAAACTGAATGGTGATGACCGAATAGTCTACACGCTGCACGGCGACGGTGAATTGCAAGAAGGCCAGGTTTGGGAGGCCGCAATGTATGCTTCTGCGAAAAAAGTAGATAACCTTATATCAACCGTCGATGTCAATGCACAGCAAATTGACGGCTCTACTGATGAAGTATTGGCCATGGGTTCTATTCAAGCAAAATTTGAAGCTTTTGGATGGCACGTTATTTCCGTAGCTCAAGGCAACGAATTGGATGCAGTTAAATCGGCTCTTATCGAAGCAACGGCAGCTACAGGTCATGGCAAACCGGTGTGTATACTTCTCCATACAGAGATGGGCAACGGTGTTGACTTCATGATGGGTACGCACAAATGGCACGGGGTTGCGCCAAACGACGAACAATTAGCCGACGCACTTAGCCAAAACCCAGAAACGTTAGGCGATTACTAGACCATAGTGAAACAACTTACCGCCATAGCATTTTTCTTTTTCTGTATTTCGCTGCAAGCGCAATCGCAGGTGGAGGAAGAACGTCCACCGTTAACGAGAATTTTATTCGTTTTCGATGGCAGTCAAAGCATGTATGGCCGTTGGGAAAGTGGCGCGAAGATTGACGTTGCACAGCGCTTAATGGGGCAAATGCTGGATAGTTTACAGGGCATTCAAGAGGAAGGTAATTTCCAATTGGCCCTTCGTGTGTACGGGCATCAAAAACCTGTACCGCCACAAGATTGTTCCGATACCAGGTTAGAAGTTCCATTTAGTAATGGCAACATCTATAAAATTAAGCGTGTACTCAAGGCCATTAAACCCAAAGGCACTACGCCAATCGCTGGTTCGCTTCTAAAGGCGTCTTATGATTTCCCACCTTGTGCAGATTGCCGCAACATTGTCATACTCATTACAGATGGTGTGGAGGCTTGTGATGGTGATCCGTGTGTGGTCAGCAAGCGTCTTCAGCAAAAGGGAATCATTCTAAAACCCTTTGTTATTGGTATTGGGCTCGATGAAGATTTTAAAGACAGTTTCGAATGCGTCGGAACGTATTTCGATGCGGCCGACGAGAATACCTTCAAGAACGTACTAGGGGTTGTGATTTCGCAGGCATTGGATAATACCACGGCGCAAATCAATCTCCTTGACAATCGAGGTAAACCGACAGAAACTAACGTACCCATCCTACTCTACGATCATACCTCGCAAAAATTAAGGAAGAGCTTCGTCCATACCCTCAACTACAAGGGTCAACCAGATACTATGGTATTGGATCCTTTAGTGGTTTACGATATGGTCGTTCACACTGTGCCGCCCGTACGCGTTGATAGTATTGTTATTCACCCAGGAACGCACACTCATATTGGTGCTTCTACCCCGCAAGGTCAGTTGGAGTTGCGTTCAAATTCACGTCAAAGCAACACCATTCCGTGCATTATAAAGCCGCACGGAAAAAACGAGATTCTACACGTACAAGATTTTGGCACTATCCAACGGTATATCAGTGGAACATACGATCTAGAAATCCTAACCTTACCACGTATTTTTCAAAGCGGGGTGGTTATCGGCCCTAGTACAACTACCACCATTGCTGTCCCCCCGCCAGGGATGGTAACCTTGCAATCAGGAACGAGCGGTTTTGGATCCATTTTTGTTCAGAGAGACAACGGCTACGAATGGGTTACTGATCTTAGTGAAAGTGGCGAACGTCAGGTATTTCAGCTCCAGCCCGGTCAATACATGGTCGTGTTCAGAAGCAAATTTGCGCAAGAAACCGCGTACAGTAAATCAAAAGAATTTAGAGTGAGCCCTGGCTCATCAACCATTGTGAAAATCAACTAAAATGAAGAAGTACACAGATTCAGGAAGTAAGGATACCCGTTCAGGCTTTGGAGCCGGTTTGGAAGAATTGGGTAAAGCGAATGAAAACGTCGTAGCACTCTGTGCTGACCTTACTGGTTCTCTTAAAATGAATGCTTTCGCTGATCAGAATCCTGACCGATTCTACCAAGTGGGTATCGCCGAAGCAAACATGATGGGTATTGCGGCAGGTTTGACCATCGGTGGCAAAATCCCGTTCACTGGAACCTTTGCGAACTTCTCTACGGGTCGCGTGTACGATCAAATCCGTCAGAGCATCGCCTACAGCGGTAAAAACGTTAAAATCTGTGCTTCTCACGCAGGCTTAACGCTTGGTGAAGACGGTGCTACGCACCAAATCCTTGAAGATATTGGCCTAATGAAAATGTTGCCGCACATGGTGGTGATCAACCCATGTGATTACAACCAGACAAAAGCTGCAACCATCGCCATCGCAGAATACGACGGTCCCGTTTACTTGCGATTCGGCCGTCCTAAAGTAGCGAACTTCACTCCTGCCGACGCCAAATTTGAGATAGGAAAAGGAGATGTGTTGACCGAAGGAACAGATGTGACTATCATTGCAACAGGCCACCTTGTATGGGAAGCTTTACAAGCTGCTGAAGCACTAGAAACTGCAGGTGTAAGTGCAGAAGTGATAGGCATGGCTACTATTAAGCCGTTGGACGAGAAAGCAATCCTTGCATCTGTCTCTAAAACAGGATGTGTTGTGACTGCTGAAGAGCACAACCGTTTTGGTGGTTTGGGCGAGAGCGTTGCTCAAACTCTGGTAACCAACAACCCCGTGCCGCAAGAATTCGTAGCCGTAAACGACAGTTTCGGCGAGAGTGGTACTCCGGCACAACTCATGGAAAAATACGGTTTGAATGCTGATGCCATAGTGGCTGCAGCACAAAAGGTGATTGCTAGAAAGTAATCGGTCACTTAAACCTTTAGTATCTTCCATTCATCTAAAGAACAATGGAGGAAACAAAGAATATCAAGAGCCTCCTATTGCAAGAGCAGTGGGAGGCTTCTTTTTTTGAAATCGTTGAGCAGTACAGCGAACGTCTCCTCTATTGTGCCGTGGGCATTCTTAAGAGCGAATCATTGGCGCAAGATGCCCTGCAAGAAGGGATGATAGGCATTTGGAAAAACCTCCAGAAATTTAAGGGCAATAGCCATCCATTTACCTGGTGCTATACCATTGTCCGCAATGCTGCATTGAATGAGCTAAAAAAGGAAAAGCGACATATCAGCGCCGATTTAGACAGTGCCTATGCCGCACAGAGCACCGCCGAGCTAAAATGGGACAGCGAACAGATCAATGCCAAGGTGCAAGAAGTCCTCACCGGCCTTCCGGAAAAACAACAGTTGGTTTTTGAGTTACGGTATTACCAAGATTTGAGCTTTAAAGACATTGCTGAACTCACAGGTACCTCCATAGGTGCACTTAAAGCGAATTACCACCATGCAAAAAACAAGATGGAAGAAAAATTAATCGGCCTTTTAAACCTTCCATAATTCCGACTACTCTAACTACTAAATGGACAAAAAAGAAACATATACAGCAAGTGATGCTCAATTAAAAGAGCTCAAAGCAAAGCTTCACCGCATTCCGGAGCAGCATCTCGTGGACCGGACCTCGAGCTCTATTGTTGCAACGAAGTCGCGCTACTTGACGTTCGTTCGTTGGTCCATGACCGCCGCAGCCGCTATTGCCATTGCCATTGCCGTAATCTTTTGGCCGAATGCTTCAACAAATGATAGTGAAGTGACTGAAGAGTTGTTGGCAGAAATGTACAGCCTAGGCTATGTTCAGCCAGAGGATATGTACTCCTTTGTCGAGCCCGATTCGCTCGATTTCGCTGAAGTAGAGCTCGATACAGATGTGTATTACGACTATTACCATACAGATTACGAATACTTAGAATTATGAAAAAGACATTGATTTTTGGCCTCTTGCTCTCAGCAGCAGCGGTCGTGGCACAGCCGAAGATGGGCGATCGTACCGATCTTGAAAAAAAGAAAGAAAAGATCGAGGCCATTAAGGTGGCCTACCTCACCGAAGAATTAGAACTGACCGTAGCCGAAAGCCAAGCCTTCTGGCCGGTGTACAACGAGCGTCAGAACAAGGAACACGAACTCCGCGAATTGCAACGCATGGGCCTCAAGAAATTAATTGGCGACGAGCCGTCGGAAAAAGAGGTAGAAAAAATGCTGTACTCTTTTGCAGACACACAAATTGCTATTGAAGAATTGCGCAAATCTTACCTCGATGATTTCATCGACGTGATCGGCGCTAAAAAGACAGCGAAACTCATGCGCGCTGAAAAGGAATTTGGCCGAAGAATGATGGAACGCATGAAAGGCAAAGACCGCCCTCGAGATAAAGGCCGAGGCCCTGGCTCAGACGGAGGACGCCCGATGCGCTAAGCAACCCATAAAAAGCCACCCCACGGGGTGGTTTTTTATTGGAAGTAAGTACATCCATGCTTGATCTAAAACCTGTATTTTTGACGGTCTATGGCCGATATCAAATCTTTGTTTTTAGACCATGTTGCTCAAGTAGTTGGCTCTCCCAGCGCGCTAGTGATTGATCGCGCTGAGGGCAATTATTTGTACGATTCTGAAGGAAAGGGCTACCTCGATTTCATCTCGGGGATTTCTGTGGCCAACCTAGGACACGGTCATCCCATAGTGGTGGCGTCTGTTCTAGAGCAGGTGAAAAAACACATGCATGTGATGGTGTATGGCGAATTTGCTATTGGGCCGCAGGCAAAATTGGCCGAAAAAACTTTGGAGAAGCTCCATCCATGTATGGACCGTGTTTACTTCGTGAATAGCGGTACTGAAGCCATTGAAGCTTCCATGAAGATTGCGAAGAAATATACCGGTCGAAGCCAGTTCATCAGTTTTAAAAACAGCTACCACGGTTCTACACACGGATCGTTGAGCATCCAAGGATCTGATAAATATAAAGGCGGTTATTACCCGTTACTGCCAGATACCATGCAGGCAAATTTTAATGATTTCGCCGTACTCAAGCAGATTACCTCAAAGACTGCAGGCGTTGTGATTGAATGTATTCAGGCAGGTAGTGGATATATTCCTGCGGACCCCTCATGGATTAAAGCTGTGCGCGCCCGTTGTAGAGAAGTCGGTGCCTTGATGATTCTGGATGAGATTCAAACCGGCATGGGACGAACTGGGCCATGGTTTGCACACTTGGACTATGGCTTCTGTCCAGATATCATGTGTTTAGCGAAGGCCTACGGCGGCGGTTTACCTCTTGGCGCTTTTGTAGCTCCTGAACACATTATGAAGGTTATTCAAGCAGATCCAATCCTCGGACACATTACCACCTTTGGCGGCAACCCTGTGAGCTGTGCAGCTTCTTTAGGCGTTTTTGAGGCGCTAGAATCTTCCCCTGAGCTCATGGCTGAAATCCCAGCCAAGGAGCAGCACATTCGAGATGTGCTCGTTCATCCTAGTATAGAAAAGATCAGTGGTAAGGGACTCATGTACTGTTTGTGGCTCAAGCCTCAAATAGACAGTTTTGCCGTAATTGCTCGCCTAGAAGCAGAAGGGTTAATTACCAATAGTTTCTTATTCGCGGAAAACGCCATACGAATCACTCCACCGCTGACCATTACTACTAAAGAGCTTGATAAAGGATTGAAGCTTATTCTTCGTGTGATCGAAGAATTGAGTGCCTAAATCAAATCTCGCTCGGGCCTATGGGGCACTCGCCTTTTTATTCCTTCATAAATTTCATCGTTCGACCGTCTTCTAAACGAAGCAAGTACACGCCTGAAGCATACCTAGAAAGATCGATAACCTCTTGAGATTCTTTTAGGACACCTACAGTCACACGTTTTCCATCGACATGAATAATCTCGTAAGAAAGTGGGCCACCGAAATTTTCAAGCGAAACGTAGAGTTCGGTAGTTGCTGGAACCGGACGCAATGAAATACCATAGTCGTGTTCTGGAACCTCCATGTAGAAGTAGTAACAAGCAGAGGTATCTGAACAATACCCTGGCTTCACGATAATTGCAGCATAATATCCTGTATCAGGAGCCTGCAAAAAATCATTGCCCCAGTTCAGGGTATCTGTACCCATTGTGGTATCCACAAAAGCACCTGTATTACAATTGAACCAATAGTAGGTTGCGCCTGTATCCAATCCAATATAAACGCTTGCATCAGTAAAAGGGGCTACCCAAATTGACCCCGTATCCACCGCGGGTAGATACTCCACCCTACCGGATATTATAGAATCACAACCCAATGTAGTCACGCCGTTATACACTACTGCACCGGTATCCGTGCGCCAAGCATTTAAATAGAAAACGCTATCTCCAGCGCAAAGGCCTGTAGCAGTAATCGTATTACTCACTGTAGTATTCACAAAAACCTCTTGCTCTACCACAGAATCACATCCTGCTGGAGTCGACAAAGAGTCATACAAAGTTGTTGCCGTTGAAACCCAGGCCCCAAAAATTTGGACACTATCGCCTTGGCATATGCTCAAAGAAGGTAAAGTATTTAGAATGGGTGCCGTATACTGAACACTTTGTTGTACGATCGAATCGCACCCAATAGGCGTTGATAAAGAATCGTAATATATGCCGGGTTGGCTTACCCATTGTCCAAAAACCTGCACGCTATCTCCTTGACAGATGTTCTGTGTCGCAAGAGTAGTAATGGGTAAATTACATTGATCCACAAGATTTATTGAGGCAAATCCTCTATTCGAGTTCCCATGGTTCCCAAAACTAGTACCTCCTTTCGCCCAAATAAGGTTGATAGACCCTCCATTTAAAGAAAACGTGTAGTGATTCCCGGAGGCACCCGCTCTGGCACGATCTATATACGCCGTTCTGGTGCCACTTGCGGTTACAGCATTGTAGGAAATAGATGAGCTCAAGGTATTTCCACCCTGATGGTTCCCGAGTTTACGTTCCGCCACAGTACCATTGGCATTTACAACTATAGTGTAGGCATTAGTCATGCTCGTCGCACCGAATCCAACGGCGTAATAACCGCTCGAAGGCCCACTAAACTCTATGCTTACGCTGTCTGCATTCGTATTTAAGGAGATATCTAAGCTCATGGAAGTCCCGAGCTGGACAGACCCCTGATAAATCTGCGCTTGAAGCGGAACTCCGATCAATAAGGATAGAGAGAAGACGAGGTTTTTCATAATCAATTGATATCTACTAAAATAAAAAACCCCCGGCGAGTACCGAGGGTTCATTTTCTTTAAGAAAAATATTATGCTTGACCTGTAGGGCCACCGAAATTTAGCGGTACCTGCGGCGGTTCGTGCGTTTGAACATCACCGAAGTTCTGCTCATAACGGCTGACATTCTCCCCAAGTGCATGCAATAATCGCTTTGCATGCTCTGGCGTTAAAATCACCCTGGATTGCACTTTCGCTTTAGGTACTCCTGGCATCATCTGAATAAAATCGAGAACAAATTCCGTTGGGCTGTGATTAATAGCGACCAAGTTGCTGTACACACCTTGCGCCATTTCTTCACTCAACTCAATATTGATTTGACCGTCTTTATTCTGTTCTGCCATGTTTTTCTACTTCAGCTTATTCTACAACTTCTACAGCCATTGTTTCCTGCATCTTCTCGTACTCTTCTTTTGAACCTACCACTGTCTCGCGGTATTTCTTAAGGCCTGTACCTGCTGGAATCAAGTGACCAACAATAACGTTTTCTTTCAATCCTTCTAACGTATCTTCTTTCGCATTGACAGAAGCCTCGTTCAACACCTTAGTCGTCTCCTGGAAGGAAGCTGCTGAGATGAATGATTTCGTCTGAAGTGATGCTCTTGTAATTCCTTGAAGCACCGGGGCAGCTGTTGCTGGACTTGCGTCACGCGCTTCAACCAAAGCCTTGTCTTCACGACGCAACAAACTGTTCTCGTCACGGAGTTCGCGAGTGCTAATGATTTGACCTTCCTTTAAGTTGGTACTTTCACCAGCATTCTCGACAACCTTCATTCCGAAGATGCGATCGTTTTCTTCAATAAAATCAATGGCATGCACCAAGTTTCCTTCTAAGAACAACGTATCACCCGTATCTTGAATCTTAACCTTACGCATCATCTGACGTACAATTACCTCGAAGTGCTTATCGTTAATCTTCACACCCTGAAGGCGATATACTTCTTGAATTTCATTTACCAAATACGATTGAACCGCAGTTGGACCTTTGATATCAAGAATATCGTTTGGAGTAATGGCTCCATCTGAAAGAGGCGTACCCGCTTTAACGAAGTCATTCTCTTGAACGAGAATCTGCTTGCTCAAGTTGATCAAATATTTCTTCACCTCACCAGTGCGGCTCTCGATGATAATTTCGCGGTTACCGCGCTTGATCTTTCCGTAGCTCACAATACCATCTATGGCAGCAACAACTGCTGGGTTCGATGGGTTACGTGCTTCGAACAATTCCGTTACACGTGGAAGACCACCAGTAATATCCCCTGCTTTCGCGCTCTTACGAGCAATCTTAACAAGAATTTTACCTGCTGGAATATCCTCTCCGGCTTCAACCATTAGATGTGCACCAGCTGGAAGTGTATAATGCTTGACTTCGTTGCCTTTGGCATCTAATACCTGAATAGTCGGAACCAATTTACGGTTACGGTTCTCTGAGATTACCTTGTCTTGGAAACCGGTCTGCTCATCAATCTCAACTTTGTAAGTTGTTCCTTGAATAATATCCTGGTATCCAATTTTACCCGGCATTTCAGAGATAATAACTGCGTTGTAAGGATCCCATTGTACGATCTCCGCACCTTTTTTCACCTTAGCACCGTCTTTAACCTTTAAGATACCCCCGTAAGGAATCATATTGGTCATTAACGTGCGGCCAGTTTTAGTATCTACAATACGCATCTCGCCTGTGCGGCCGATTACGATCGTATCACCATTATCACCTTCAACTGTTCTAACATCTTCTAATTCAACTTTACCGTCAAATTTCGCTAAAACCTTATTTTCCTCACTGACGTTACCCGCAGTACCCCCAACGTGGAAGGTACGGAGCGTCAACTGTGTACCAGGTTCACCAATAGACTGAGCAGCAATTACACCAACACTATCCCCCGCTTGAGCCATTTTGCTCGTCGCAAGGTTTGTTCCGTAACACTTCGCACAAATTCCTTTTTTGGTACCACAAGTTAATGGCGAGCGAACTTCAACTATCTCGATTGGAGAAGCTTCAATTTTATTCGCTATTTCCTCTGTGATTTCTTCACCTGATGCTACGTATACTTCATCCGTTAATGGATCAATGACATCGCTCAAGGATACACGACCAATGATACGCTCAGATAAGGTCTCAACAACCTCTTCGCTCTTCTTTAGAGCGCTTACCTCGAGTCCACGGAGTGTACCACAATCTACCTCGTTTACCACTACATCCTGTGCGACATCGTGAAGACGACGCGTCAAGTAACCAGCATCTGCCGTTTTCAATGCTGTATCGGCAAGACCTTTACGTGCACCGTGCGTAGAAATAAAGTACTCAAGAATGGATAGACCCTCCTTAAAGTTAGAGATAATAGGGTTTTCGATGATTTCACCACCTGCCGATCCAGATTTCTGTGGCTTGGCCATCAAACCACGCATACCAGAGAGCTGACGAATCTGCTCTTTAGAACCACGTGCTCCAGAATCAAGCATCATGTAGATCGGGTTAAAACCTTGACGGTCGTTAATCAACGTGCTCATCGCAGCTTGAGTCAAACGCGCATTCGTGTTTGTCCAAACATCAATGACCTGGTTGTAACGTTCGTTATTCGTGATAAGACCCATGTTATAGGAAGCAAAGATGCCCTCCACTTCCTCTGAAGCTTCAGAAATCAATGTTGCTTTTGCATCTGGTATACGAATATCATTCAAAGAGAATGATAGACCACCGCGGAATGCACGGCCGTAGCCCATAGACTTAATATCATCTAAGAATTTAGCTGTAGCGGGTACATCTGTCTTTTTCAAGACGTTGGCAATGATACCACGAAGCGCCTTCTTAGTCAAAATCTCGTTGATGAATGCTACCTTCTCAGGAACCGCTTGGTTGAAGAGTACGCGACCTACCGTAGTATCGATGAACTCCATTGCCATGGTGCCGTCCTCTTTCTCTACACGACCTTTGATTTTAATCAAGGCGTGAAGATCCACTGCACCTTCATTCAAAGCGATTTCCACCTCCTCCGGAGAATAGAAAATCATACCTTCTCCTCGAACCGGCATCTCCTTAGTGTTCTTCATAGGTTTGGTCATGTAGTAAAGACCCAAAACCATATCCTGTGAAGGAACTGTGATTGGAGAACCGTTTGCAGGGTTCAAAATGTTGTGCGAAGCGAGCATCAATAATTGCGCTTCTAATATAGCCGCCGGACCTAATGGAAGGTGAACAGCCATCTGATCACCATCAAAATCCGCATTAAATGCCGTACACGCTAGCGGGTGCAATTGGATTGCCTTACCCTCGATAAGTTTCGGCTGGAATGCTTGGATACCCAAGCGGTGTAGGGTCGGTGCACGGTTCAATAGTACCGGATGACCTTTCATGACGTTCTCTAGGATATCCCAAACGACTGGATCGCGACGATCGATGATCTTCTTACCTGACTTCACAGTCTTCACAATACCACGCTCGATCAACTTACGTACGATGAACGGCTTGTACAGCTCTGCAGCCATGTTCTTAGGAAGTCCACATTCGTGTAGTTTTAATTCTGGACCAACGACGATTACCGAACGAGCCGAGTAATCCACACGCTTACCCAATAGGTTCTGACGGAAACGACCTTGTTTACCTTTCAATGAATCGGAAAGGGACTTCAATGGACGGTTGCTCTCAGTCTTCACTGCAGACGACTTACGAGTATTGTCAAAAAGACTATCTACAGACTCTTGAAGCATACGTTTCTCATTTCTCAAAATCACCTCTGGTGCTTTGATTTCAAGAAGACGCTTCAAACGGTTGTTACGAATAATTACACGACGGTACAGATCGTTCAAATCTGATGTTGCGAAACGACCACCATCTAGCGGTACCAATGGACGCAGTTCTGGTGGAAT
>Ga0257126_1002528_pt1 | contig 11973 bp, 10 predicted proteins | sample SI060_120mmetaG_FD_190151 | JGI IMG/M metagenome (GOLD analysis project Ga0257126, IMG submission 190151) | Marine microbial communities from Saanich Inlet, British Columbia, Canada - SI060_120m | ecosystem: Environmental > Aquatic > Marine > Inlet | place: Canada: British Columbia | collected... | reverse complement strand
CGGGGGATAGTTGAGTTTTGCCGCACGCTGGTACCATTTGAAGGCCAGTAATGGGTTCTCCTGTGTGCCTTCGCCGTACTTGTGCATCAGCGCAAGTACGGTTTGTGCCCTGGCATCTCCTTGTTCTGCGAGTTTAGTGAACGCCGGTAAAGCGACTGCGTAATTGTTATTTCGATATGATTCTACTGCTTGCTCAAATTCCGAGGCAGCCTGAGTGAATGATGGCCACATAAGAGGGAAAATCAACAATATTAAATAGATACGATTAGTCATAATCTCTGATGTAACCCCATCCCTGGTGATTTCGTTGCCTGCCTTTACGAGCGTTTAGATTTCTTGTTGAGTTCATAATATTACCAGATGTATTTCCGATAAGGTGGCCCTGAAAGATTCAGGGCAGAGAAGCATCTGTCTGAAAAGATACATCAGGGTTTCCTTATCGAGCAGAAAATCCTCAGAAGCCAAATCAGACTAAAGCGATATTTTGCAGCGAGGTCAAACTCAGACTGGCTAAAAAGTTGCTCGCATGGTCAGGTTGGCAAGGTCAGAAATTTTTGCCGGTAATGCGAGCGATAGAGTGGGGGACAATTGATTGTCAATGTTGTTAATTTGCCCGCAGTCTGCCTCAGAAATAGTTAATCGCGAACTCGCTCATAGCGTTCGTACAGGTAGTCGATATTAGAGAGATACCGCTTCTCGTCGACTACTGAGAAATCATTCTCGGGAATTTGTGGGAAATATACATCGCCTTCAACCTCAGTCTGGATCGTGGTGATATGCAGCACGTCCGCGATGTTGAGATCAAAAGCCTGTCGATATATCTCACCACCTCCGACAAAATGAATAGGTACCCGTTTGGTTTGTGCCAACTTAAGTGCAGTAGGAATATCGTTTACGCACTCACATCCTTCATGACGAAAGGCTGCGTTCCGGGTGACTATGATCGTGTCGCGTCCTGGCAGGGGGCGTCCGATTGATTCAAAGGTTTTTCGACCCATAATCATGCAGCCGCCCATGGTTAGTTCCTTGAAAAGCTTTTGTTCGCCTTTTACACGCCAGGGAATCTCATCGCCCCGACCGATGACGTGGTTTTTGGAACGCGCGGCGATGATTGTAACCTCTCGTATCTCTTGGTTCGTCGATGGTTTGTCCAGAGGTTTTTGGTTGTTATTGGGCATCTGTCATATTTTCGGTTGAGATGAATGTAATAGTCACTTCCTGTTCTTAAACGACAACGGTCCGGTCGTTGTCGAGTCTTTTTAATTCAGCGCCGGGAATTTTATCGAAAACTTGCACAAGGCAAGCGCAGCGAACACCGCTTTCATGTTCGCTTTGCCAATACGAAAAAATCACATCTGCTCGACAACCTCGATGCCTAGCAGGTCGAGCCCTTTTTTCAATGTGTTCGCGGTCAAGTCCGATAGCAGCAACCTGCTGTCTCGAACGCCTTCTTCCGCTTTCAAGATGGGGCAGGCTTCGTAGAAGCTCATAAAGGTGCCAGCTAGTTCAAACAGATAGTTGCAGAGAATGTTGGCCTGAAAATCCTCTGCTACTGCCTCGAGCGTTTCCGGAAGCTGCATCAACTTCACGCCAAGTTCAAGTTCGAGGGGTTCAGTAAGTAGCAGCCGGGAATTGTGTAGGGTATCCGGTTTGATATCTGCCCGGCGGAATATGCTTCGAATACGCGTGTAAGCATATTGCAGGTAAGGTGCTGTATTGCCCTCAAAAGACAGCATAGTGTCCCAATCAAAAATGTAGTCGGTGGTTCTGTTTTTTGACAGCTCAGCGTATTTTATCGCACCAACGCCGACGACTTCTGCAACCCGGCCCCGCGCTGCATCATCGAGTTCTGGATTCTTTGCATTGACCAGATCTCTCGCGCGACTCACGGCTTCTTCGATCACATCGCGCAGTTTGACGTCAGCGCCATCTCTGGTCTTGAATGGTTTCCCATCTTTTTTGAGTATCACGCCAAAGGGGCAGTGCTTGAAATCGTTTTCAGCACTCAGATATCCGGCTTCTCTAGAGACTGCGAACAATTGAGACAGATGCAATTTCTGTCGGGCATCGACAAAGTACAACGCCTGATCTGCCTTTAATTCCCGTGTTCGATATCTCACCGCGGCCAGATCGCTCGCCAGGTAGGGATAACCGCCGTCAGATTTCTGTACAAGTGCAGGTAGGGGGTTACCATCTTTGCCGATGAACGCATCAAGAAATACGCATTTTGCTCCATCGGATTCTACTAGCAGGCTCATATCGGTAAGTTCGTTAACCACTTTTGGGAGATCATCGTTATACGAGCTTTCCGCTTTAATATCTTCGCGGGTCAAGGTGATATTCAGGCGGTCGTACACAGCTTGACAGTGTGTGATTGATTCCTCGATAAACTGTTCCCAAAGTGCAAGACAGTGGGGGTCACCGCTCTGAAGTCTTACAACATATTCCCGTGCGTTCTTCGCGAATGTTTCGTCGTTTCTAAATAACGCGCTGGCGGCCATGTAAAATTTTTCGAGGTCAGTAAGTGCGGTACTTAATTCCTCCCCCTGCGCGGCGAGTTGATCCATATATGCAAGTAGGCTGCCAAACTGTGCACCCCAATCCCCAACGTGATTCGCGCGTATGACGGTATGACCTAGGAATTCCAGTAATCTCGCGGCAGCGTCGCCAATCGATGTGCTTCTGAGATGGCCGATATGCATTTCTTTTGCGAGATTTGGGGCAGAGTAATCAATGACAACGGTCTTGCTCTCTGCGCGCTCAACGTCAAGCCGTTCGCTCGAACGCATGGCTCGAAGCCTTTCGGCGATGAATACGGGTTCTAGGTGCAGGTTAATAAAACCAGGCCCCGCGATTTCGACGCGTTGCAGGCAATCTAAATTGAGATTATCAACCACCTGACGGGCAAGGTCGTGTGGCTTTATTTTCAGTTTTTTTGCAGCACCCATAACACCATTGGCTTGATACTGTCCAAATTCAACTCGTTGAGCCTGTTTGGTAATTGCCGGGCAGCCTGATGCACCTTGGCTTGCGAGGGCCTTCTCGATTTCGGCGTCGAGATATTTTCTAATATTCATCGGAGTAGTTTCGAAAAAAAACACAGTCTAGCTGTTTACCCTGCGCGGTTCATCCCGGAAGTTTGTAAATATAGGAAAGTTTTAGTGGTTGAGTGCCTAGATGTCCTGTTCAAGCGCTTCTAGCTCGATAGCCTAGGCGTTGAAAAGCCTGCGCTGATGACTCTTTCTATCTGGCGGCTAGAAACCCTGTTCCCGCTTCGGTAGCATAGATGAGGACATACGGAGGTTTGAATATGAGAAACAAAGGTTTTCATCACGTCGCTTTTGCATGCCGCGACATAGAGGCAACGGTAAAATTCTATGAAGATTTGATGGGTTTTCCGCTCATTCACACCGAATTAGGTGGTACCTCAGAGGCTTTCATGAGACATATTTTTTTCGACTTGGGTGACGGAAGCAGCTTGGCATTTTTCGATTTGCACGGGGTCGGAGAGCCGGAGGAACTTCGGACGGATATTTCAACCGGTATGGGACTGCCTGTCTGGGTCAATCACGTGGCTTTTGCAGCCGATCAGGCAAGATACGATGAGGTTAAGCTAAAGATGGCCGCGGCGAATGTCGAGCCGATTATGGAAGTCGATCACAGTTGGTGTCAGTCGGTTTATTATACTGACCCGAACGGCATCATGGTTGAGTTTTGTTTGGACACTCCTGGATTCGTGCCAGATCAGGCAAAAGCCAAAACGCTGCTAACCGCTATTCCTGAAGGCTAATTTACCGGCAAGCGATTATCTGATCTCTGTGCGCTATGTGGTCACGCTTTACTACGATTGTTGATGGGACTTGTCACTATCAAGTGATTGAGGGAACTTCCTTGACGTTGATCGTGAGGATATGGGTAAGCTACTGATAAAGCAGCGCGGAACTAATCGCACAGCATGCGTGATGCGTTCATTTCAACTTAACATGTAGGCTTTTTATGTGCGCTTTGCTAAGCGCGGTTAGCTCTGGATAACGCTCGAGACTCGATTGCCCTTTTTCCGTTAGCTGATAAGTCCCTTTCTTGACTCGTTCGAACCAGCCATAGTAGTTTTTTGCTAATACTGTTGCTGTTTTGTCTCCGGTGCCAATCGCTCGCAGCTCCGCTGTGGTCGAAGTGCCGAGTTGTTGCAAACAGGTGGCAATAAAAATTGCATTTTCCCGATAAGCCGTTATTAATTGACGGCGATGGCTTCCCGCCTCGTTCAGGTCAAGACTCCGTCCCTCGAGCTCGCGCAAAACAGCTTCACGCTTTTTCAGGTTATGCCCCGAAATTTTTGATTGGGCGAGTCTAGTCTGATTGCTTTCACGTTCGTCGATCGCAAGACTGTCTGGCGAGAGCGCCTCCTTAACAGTGGTACCCGGTGGATTGAAATTCACGAGTAACAGGCCTAGATTGAGTCGAGAGAGCACTGTCAGAATGCCTCGCCAATGAGCGCCCTTCTGGCTGGCGGGTTCAGGTATCGCTACATAAACGAATGGTGTTATCTTTTGTCGAGCCGTTGCTTGAATAAGCAAAGTCATATTGACGCTTGTTTTTAGTTCAACGATAACCAGTTTATCGTCTCGTTGTGCTGTGATGTCGCAATCCTTAACTTCAGATTGCACCTGGTATCCCTGTTGCTTTAAATAGGTCTTGACCGGTTCAGATAGATCAGTTTCCTTCATGACGGCTGCGGACTAGTCTTTGTCTAGGCCGAGTCGATCGACCAGTAGGTTGTGAATCCCCTGAAACCCTGAATTACTCATAATCACCAGATGTTTAATATTTTCCTGTTTGATAGTACTGATGGCAGACTCGATGATATCGGGTATGTTTGAGGATATTAAACTGTTTTTGGAAGCGAGTTCCGTATTCATATCCCATTGCATGTTTTCTGGTTTGAACCAGATGACTTTGTCTGCTTCTGCGACCGCTGGAGCCAGTTTGCCGAGGTGAGTGCCTTTTCGCATTGTATGTGATCCGGGTTCTAGGATCGCCATAATCGCTTCATCTCCAACTCGTCGCCGAAGCCCAGCCAATGTGGTTTGAATAGCCGTAGGGTGGTGAGCAAAGTCGTCATAAATCGTTAATCCATTCTGACTGTAAATCACTTCCATTCTTCTTTTTACGCCGCTGAATTGACCTAAGGCTTCGCAGGATATAGCCGGCGTGACACCAACATTTCTCGCGGCTAGTATCGCGGCCAGCGCATTCGCAATATTGTGGTCACCGCTGAGTGGCCAGTGAACAGAGCCGACCTCTTCAGAATCGAGGTGCACAGAGAATTGGCTGCCATCCGGCTTAATTGCTTCAGCATAGAGATCGGCTGTTGAAGTGTTCGAAGGGCTTATTACGTCGGCTGTGGAAAATGTTTGTACCGCGCTCCAGCAGCCTCGCTGGAGCACCGAATTAATATCCTCGTTGTGTTCAGGATGAATGATCGTGCCATTTCCCGGCACAGACCTTACCAGAAGGTGAAACTGGTTCTTGATCGCTTCCATATCGGGGAAAATATCTGCGTGGTCGTACTCGAGATTATTGATCACGAGTGTGCGGGGCTTGTAGTGAAGAAATTTGGATCGACGATCAAAATAAGACGTATCGTATTCATCTGCTTCTATGACAAAAAATGGTGTCTTGCCCAGCCGGGCAGACTCTGAAAAATTGCTCGGCAGACCGCCGATCAAAAACCCAGGTTTCATACCGGCGTACTCGAGAATCCATGCGATCATTGCGCTGGTCGTTGTCTTACCATGGGTTCCGGAGACCGCAATGACCCATTTATCTGCAAGCAGATATCTGCCCAACCATTCTGCTCCAGATGTATAGGGAATACCGCTGTTTAGGACATGTTCAACCGCCGGGTTGCCCCTTGGCAAGTTTGCATTACCAACAATAATGAGTTCAGCATCCGTTGGAATGTTTTCTGCATTGTAGGGTGAAGATAAAGATATCCCGGAAGCTGCTAGCAAGTCACTCATTGGCGGGTAAACGTTATTGTCGGTGCCGCTTACCCGATGTCCCGCTGCCTTTGCGAGCAAGGCGATGCTGCCCATAAGTGTGCCGCAAATACCCAAGATATGTATACGCAATGGGAATCCTTACTGTGGGTTGAGGGGGAAGATTTTCAAGGTGAGAAGCAGTGAGATTACCTCGATCAAAAACGCAAGCATTGCGCCCTGTAAAACACTAATAGTCGCTGCGCGAGATAGAATCGATCCAACGATTGTGAGCCACCAACCCAGTAGCACCCACGCTACTGCATCAATAAGTAGTCGTAGGGTTCCTGCATCAACGAGTTCCATCATGGCGCTGGTAACGATCATTGGTAATAGAATGATCGAATTAGTGCCGAAGATTGCTGACATCGTTGGAACAAACCTGTTTGTTACCTGCTTGAGGCTCAACAGGCCGAACACGGCCACCGCCGCAACACCGGAACCAATGAAAATAGTAACGGCACCGGAAAACAGGTTCAAATCAGGGCGAGACGTGATGATTGAAAAGCCGCTGATTAAAAAATAAAAGCCAAAAAAGATGGCAAGAAAATTCCACCTAGCCGGGATTTTTTCAGGGCCGACCCGTAACAGGCAGATCTGCCATACATAAAGAATAATTTGCCACATGTGCTGATTATCCCTGTTAAACGTAATAATCGAAATAGCGTTCGAAAATAAATTTCTACTTGATGCTTTGATGAATTTTGTGAAATCGCGGGCGGAGGTAGCACCAACATTTAGTGTATTGATTGCCAATCATGCAAACCAGAAGCTGATGGCAAGGCCCTAGCTAGCTAAATCGATGCTTGTGAAATGGCGTTGGTTTAAACCGGTAGGATAAGGCGCGAGCGATACTGTGTTGGAAATCACAGTATCGCCTAAAAGCAATTACTCAGGCAAACCTAGAACACGTTTGCTGATGATATTCATTTGAACCTCGTTGGTGCCGCCGTAAATAGTGACTGCACGGCTTGTGAGCCAATTTTTGGTGATTTCCAATTCCTGCTCGTCGAAGCCTTCGCCCTGCCAACCTGCGCCTTGCGTGCCCATCAGGGTTGATTTAAGTTCAGAGCCGTTACGCGCGAGGTTTGCCCCAACAAGTTTAAAAATAGAGGTTGCTGCTCCAGGTGTCTTGCTGCTGGTCATTTCCTGCGTGACTCGCTTTGTAGTCAACTGAAATGCACGTTCCGTCATTGAGTGGTTGAGTATTGTTTCTCTGGCGCCATTGTCGGCGATTTTACCGGCTGACTCACCAATGTATTCTTTGGCGAGTTTAGCGAACTCATTGACTTTCTTGACTGGCTTTTTCTTTTTCTTGTCGCTGGCGCTGCCGCCAAGGCCACCGATACCAGATCGCTCGAATTGCAGCAGTCGTTTGCCCACAGTCCAGCCTTTGTTCAGCTCTCCCACCAGATCTTCGCGTTTCGCCACAGCATCGTCGAGGAAAGTTTCGCAAAATGGCGACGAACCTGAGATGAGCTGAATAGGCTTGATTGTGACACCGGGTTGGTGCATATCCAGTAAAACGAAACTAATGCCATCATGTTTCGCCGCCTCGAAGTCAGTCCTAACCAGCGCGAACATCCAGTCGGCGTATTGCGCGCCGGACGTCCAAATTTTTTGACCGTTGATGATAAAGTTATCGCCATCGATGACCGCTTTGGTTTGTAGCGCTGCTAAATCAGACCCCGCGCCTGGCTCGCTGTAGCCTTGGCACCAATTGATCTCACCGCTAACGATTTTTGGCAGATGTCGCTGTTTTTGTTCCTCTGTGCCAAGTTCGAGAAGCGTGGGGCCAATCATGCTGAGTCCCATTCCTGTGCTCGGGGGTAATGCCTTGATTCGTGACATTTCCTGCGAAAGTACGGCCCGGTGTTCCGGATCGAGACCACCACCTGTGTATTCTTTTGGCCAGGCTGGCGCTGTCCAACCCCGAGCGGCCATTGCTTGAAGCCACGCTCTGGCATCATCTGTGTCGTAATACTCGTGTGCGTCCTCCCAATGAAAATGTTGGTTTCTCATCGACTGAGGGCAGTGCTGCTCAAGGAATTCTCGTGTTTCTTCCCGGAAGATATCTAACTCTGACATAGGATTACTCTTTGCTAAATCTAAATCTAAATTTCGAGCGGGCAGTAGGCCATATTTTTAGCAAAGTGAATATTACTATTCGCAAAGGTAATGTGCCTAGATATCGTCGCACACAGAAGTGGTCCAGATGCATTAATGGCCTTCGGTTAATGCCTGCCAGCCATCACTTGTCATGGGCGCTTGGAGTAGGTCAATGCCCAGTTGCCTGAGGCTATCGAGGTCGAGTTCGTCTTCGGCGTAATAGTGTCAATTTCTTCACCTATATCCAATATGGACTCTAACTCTCCAAGGGTCATAGCTCTTAAAAGGACCTTATCGTCTGTGATGTCCAGATGTTTAAGATCATCTTTGCGAAAGCCTAGCGCCAGTATTGTTGTCGTCATTTTCGGAAATGTTTTTTGATAAGTGACAAGTATCATTCCCCTTCAAACTGGCCAAGTCATTGATGTAGATCAATGAGTCATCTTAAGGAATAGGGCAAGCTAGTGTTAACTGATGTGATTCATAAAAAGAGCATAAAAAGCGAAGGTAAAGCAGTGATCCTTGAACAAGAAGACGCAAAAACAATGAGGAACATCGGAATCAACGTCCTCAGCCTGATTGGTGTGACAATTTTTCTTATCATCTCGTCAACGATAATAGGCTGATGTTAGCGAGTAAAAAGTAGGTTTGACAGTTTTAGGGGTCTTAGCCCTGTAACGGGTTTTGGCGATTGTTTCAGGGTACAGTCGCCTTGACTCGGGTTTTGACCCCTTCTGTTAATTGAATGGACCGGTGAGTATGTGATTTTTCAGTTATTGCGGATGAACTTAGGCCCGAAAATCACAACCCTCGTGATGAGCAATATCACAGAGTTTTCTCAAATCCAGGATTTGCAATTCTTTCCCATCAACTTTCAATATTTCATTCTGCTGAAGACGTGTGAAGACTCGGCTAACAGTTTCAACTGCTAGGCCAAGATAGTTACCTATATCAGTTCTCGACATGGGTAGGCGGAAGCTAGTCGGAGACAGCTTCCGTCTCTGATAGCGTTCTGAAAGATTCTGAAGGAAAGTCGCAATGCGCTCTTCTGCTGTCTTTTTGCTGAGCAATCTATGAAATTGTTGATCTGTATTAATTTCTTTGCTCAAGGTTTTATACATATGAGCTTGCAGATTGTGAATATTTGCGGACAATTCAGTAACATGATTAAAGGGTAATTCGCACACGGCAGAAGTTTCAAGTGCTTTTGCGGAAGAGACATAGGCATCATTGTGTATGGCATCAAGGCCGAATAGCTCGCCCGGCAGATAAAAACCAATGACCTGTTCTTCACCGCTTTGATCTACGGAGTAGGCTTTAATCGCGCCCGACCTGACAGTATACAAAGAAGTGAATTTTTGGCCATCTTCAAATACATGTTTGTTCCGTTGTAAGGCTCTTCCCCTTTGGACTTTTGAATCGACCAGATCGATTTCTTCTGGGGTTAATGATTGTGGAACGCAAATCACGTTTAGGCTACATGCATGGCACGTCACGGAGTGATTTTGAGGTTTATTCATTGTTTAGGTCCAAGGATAGACGGCATAAATTCTTAGTCGTTTGGCAAGTTGTTATTTAAGCGACGCGCAGATCATCCAATGTGATATCGCGCGAGTATAAACAGTCAATTAAACAAAGTTGGTTTCGAGAGATATGTCAGTAAGTGCAGTTAAAGAGAATCAATCTCATAACGCAATCATTATATGGTTAACCATGGTTTGTGCACTGGTCGTGCTGATGGTTGTTGTTGGTGGAATAACTAGATTAACGGGAAGCGGCCTTTCTATGGTCGATTGGCGTCCAATTATGGGTGTACTGCCGCCAATTTCTGAGGTCGAGTGGAACACCGTATTTCTAGCCTATCAACAGTTTCCCGAGTTTCAGCAAATAAACAAAAGCATAACGTTGGAAGAATTTAAGGGGATCTTTTACTGGGAATACGGTCATCGGGTGCTCGGTCGACTGATTGGGCTAGCGTTTTTTCTGCCGTTTCTAGCGTTTGTTATCATGGGCAAGGTCAGAGGCTCACTGGCGATAAAATTGTCGATTGGGCTTGTCCTCGGTGGTCTCCAGGGGTTGATGGGTTGGTATATGGTGAAGAGTGGCCTAGTCGACATTCCTCGGGTGAGTCACTATAGGTTAGCGGCACATTTGCTTCTCGCTATGCTGATCCTCTGTTACCTGTGCTGGTTAATTTTTGAGCTGCGGGAAAAGCAGTCGCGGGTCTTCTGCTCCCCGTTATTCTCAAAGCTGGTTTACGGACTTGCGGGTGCCACTGTCCTCCAAATTTTATATGGCGCTTTTACAGCAGGAAGTCGGGCAGGGTATGGGTACAACACGTATCCATTGATGAATGAGAGTTGGATTGCTGAAGCTGTTTTTTATCTCGACCCGTGGTGGTTAAATCTATTTGAAAACACGGCGACTATTCAGTTTATGCATCGATGGTTGGGTGCCCTCGTGCTTCTGCTGGCGCTGGCGGTGTTTTTTGTTTCATACCTCGATGATGCGCTTAAAGACCTCCGAAAATATACAATGACTTTGATGGTAGTGATATCAGCGCAATTCTTGCTTGGCGTGTTCACGTTGGTACAAGTTGTGCCTCTTGGTCTCGCTAGTATGCATCAGTTTGGCGCATGCGTTTTACTCATTGCCTTAGTCAGAACTTTATATATCGTAAAGATGTCCAGATGATAGGAAATAGTTTGGAGTGAAAATTTGCCTCGGTCAAATAAACACCACCCCCGGTGATTTTGCCGGTAATCTTGCGGCACTCAAAAAAGGTGTTGATGTCGCCAGCAGCGAGCAGTGTGATCTCGTTGTCTTTCCCGAACTGAGTATTCCGGGGTACTTGAGTCAGGATCTGCTGTATCGACCAGGGTTTGTCGATAGAAATTTGGCTGTGCTTGATGAGCTTCGAAAATACACTGGGCAGCATTGCGAGGGTTTACATGTCGTTTGTGGTTATGTGACCCGAAACGAGGGTGTGGGAAAACCATTTTACAATGTCGCCGGCGTTCTTCGCGAAGGCAACCTAGTCGGGGAATACCGCAAGCAACTTCTACCATTTTACGACGTATTTGATGAACTCAGATACTTTGAGCCGGGACGTGATCTTTTAACCTTCGAAGTGCTCGGACAAAAAGTTGGTCTGTCTATATGTGAAGATTTGTGGAACGACAAAGGTTCGGATGGTTATAACTATGAGAATAACCCATTCGAACAATACCGGGCCTTGGACGTCGATGTGGTGCTTTCCTTAAATAGTTCTCCATTTGTCCATGACAAGCCCTGGAATCGTCTGAAGAATATCGCGCCGGGCACGAAACGCCTATCTGGAGGGACAGGAAACAAAGATTTGACGCTTGTTTATGTCAACCAGCGCGGAGGGCAGGACGAGTTAGTGTTCGACGGTCAAAGCTTTATCGTTAGTGGCGGAGACTTGTTGCACGTCAGTGAAGTCATTGCTGAAGACTCATTTGATGTTGTAGATATTTCAAATAGCCAACCAGTGATAGCAGATGTCGCTAGTCCGGAGAACAAAGCCGACGTTAAAAATCGTGCGCCCCAACTTAAAGACGTGCTAGTACTCGGGTTGAGGGACTATACGCAAAAATCAGGGTTTGATCAGCTGGTATTGGCCTCAAGTGGCGGTGTAGACAGTGCTGTTGTTTGTATGTTGGCATGTGAAGCCGTCGGGCCAGAGAATGTTCATGCTATTCGTATGCCCTCAATTTATAGCAGCGATCATGCAGCAGCCGATGCAATTGAGTTGCACAAAAATTTAGGCTGCTGGGATTATGAGGTGGACGTCGACCACGAATCA
>Ga0257126_1002520_pt1 | contig 11987 bp, 8 predicted proteins | sample SI060_120mmetaG_FD_190151 | JGI IMG/M metagenome (GOLD analysis project Ga0257126, IMG submission 190151) | Marine microbial communities from Saanich Inlet, British Columbia, Canada - SI060_120m | ecosystem: Environmental > Aquatic > Marine > Inlet | place: Canada: British Columbia | collected... | reverse complement strand
CAAACCCTGTGCGGATCCATCTTCTGCTAACATTTGATCCCACCATTTATCTTTATCTTCTCCTTTTTCAATTAATATCTTCTGTAATTCTTTATTTTTACGGATAAATGTTCCTTTAGCACCATTGAATGTGTAAATGTTTGCTGGTAAAGGTTCAATACCGGCTGAAATACCACCTACAATTACTGAATTTGATACTGTTGGAGCAATTGCCAATAAATGGGTATTTCTCATACCTGTTCCTCTACACCATAATGGTTCTCCATATTCTTGAGCTAAAGCCATTGATGCCTTTTCTGCTTTACCTCTAATATCTGAAAATATGTTATGAGTATGAGCTGTAGATGCTATAGAATTAAAAGGTAATCCTTTTTGTTGTAAAAATGAATGCCAACCCATTACACCCAAACCTAAAGCACGACCTTTACGAGCATGATTGTATGTTCTTTCTAATGATGTTTTACCTGCTGATTTATCAATAAATTCTTGCATTACACCATCTAAAAACCAAGTGGCTAATTCAACAGCATCTGTATCTTTCCATTCATCATATTTTGCTAAATTCATAGAAGATAAACAACAAATAAATGAGTGTTCTTCATCTGTAAATAATGTAATTTCAGAACAAATATTTGTCATAGATACTTCTAAATTGTTTAATCTATAAGCAATTGGGTTATCTTTATTAACATTATCCTTATACATTATATAAGGTTCACCTGTTTCCATTCTTGATTTTAAAACAGTAGCCCATCTATTCATTGCTTCAGGGTCTCTTGCTTCTAATTTTCTCATAAATGAATCTCCTACAACAACACATTGGTGTAAATTTAGACATTGTCTGTTTGGGTCACCCTTTGGTCTACGAATTTGTAAAAATTCTTCTATATCTCCATGTTCTATGTCTAAATTAACAGATGCTGCTCCTCTTCTAACATTTCCTTGATTAGTTGCAATAATTGATGAATCAAATATTTTAGCCCATGGTACTACACCTTCACTTTTACCATTTCCAGAAATTTCAGTTCCACGTTCTCTAATGCGGTTTAACGAAATACCTACACCACCACCAGAGGCGGTTAGCTTCATTAGTTCCGCGTTAGTTAAACCGATTCCACGTATTGAATCAGGTGTATCAACACCAAAACATGAAATAGGTAAACCACGATCAGTTCCCATATTTGATAACACAGGTGATGCTAATCCTAACCAACCATTCCACATGATTTTAAAGAATTTGTTAGATAATTCTGGTTTTTTAAGTCGGGTTGCTGCAGCGTTAGAAACTCTTCTGTATGCTTTTTTTACATCTTCTCCAGGTAATAAATAACCTTTGGAAATAGTTGCTAAAGAGATTTCATCCATCCATTCTGGATAGTTTTTACCTTTCTCCCAATTTGTGTAATCTACTTGTAATGCGTTGTTTTCCATATTTTAAAATAAACTGTTTGCGTCCCAATTTTGAACTCCTTTACTATAATTTGTTACTCGGTTTGCGAAAAAATCGGTATGTTGTTTACCTGCTGATAAACTATCAAACCATTTCATTCTTTTTACTGCGTCTTTATCTATCCCATTAACTATGGGTCCATATCCTAAATCACTCATTTTAGTGTTTACTCTATGTTTAATAAATGAAATTAAATCATATTTAGGACAACCTTTTAAATCCCCCATTTCATACACTTTATCAATAAAATCTAATTCTAATTTTAAAGACAATTTAGCTGCTTCTTCTATATCAGTTTGTAATTCTGGGGTATTATATTCTGGGTGTTCATCCATCAATGTTCTAAATAACCAACAACCTGCTTCTGAGTGTAATGATTCATCTCTAATACTCCACTCTACAATTTGTCCTACTCCTTTAAGTTTATTATCTAATTTAAAAGAAAGTAATACTGCAAATGAAGAAAATAAATTTACACCTTCCGTAAAAGCAGAAAAAACTGCTAAGGATTTTGCTCTTTCATGCCAATTAGGAGTACCATCATGAGAATCTCTAACTTGGGTTAATGCTTCTATTTTAGCCATTGTTGCTTCATCTTCTAAAAACTCTGCAAAATTGTCTAATCCTAATTCCTCGTTTAATAAAGAATAAGCTTCAGCATGAATAGTTTCAAATGCCCCAAAGGTAACAGCCATTTTGATTATTTCAGGTTTCCTAAACCAACTGGTTACTAAGGTAGTCCAATAATCATTTACTACAGTTTCTGTTTGAGCAAAACCTTTTAAAATTGTACCAATAATGTTTTTTTCATGGGGTTCTAAATTCTGTTTCCAATCATTAACATCACTCATCATTGGAACTTCGGTATGTAACCAGTGTGCTTGTTGTTGTTTAAGCCAATAATCCGAGGCTTGTTGATATTCGAAAGGTTTATAAACAATTCTTTCTTGTGTGATGTCTTTTTTTGCCATTTATTTCTTTATTTAAGGATTTAATTCAAAAAATTTCTTTCGTAACTGTGCTTTATCAAAATTGTCAACATCAGTATCAAATTTATTAGAACGAGGCTGTAGTAAGGATGCATCAGGTTCATCACCTTCAATATACTCATCTTTTACAACAAAATGTCCAGTAGAAGTATCAGCTTGTATACCAAAGGTAATTCCATCCATTCCATATCTATTTTTCATTAAATGGAATCTTCCTGTGTTATTAACTTTATCTTCTTTTTTACGTGAAAGGGACATACAAAAATCAGTTATCATTATTTTATCATACGATCCTGCTGCTTTATCTCCTTGTATCACATTGTCGTTTGCACCTGCACGATTAACTTGAGAAACTGACCAAATTGGTATATCAAGTTGTCTAGCTAATCCCTTAGTACTTGTATAAATATCATCAATTTCGTCCTTACGCTCACGATTTGTTTTTCTTGATGAAAGTAAATCTACATAATCAATAATTACTAAATCTGGTTTAACTCCCATACTAGTACTTTTTGATATATGTGATTCAATAGTAGACACAGATGCACGTCCTGTTGGGTATTCTTTAATAATCAATTTACCAGGTAATTGAGGTATAATTTCTTCAACCTTTTCTCTTTGACTATCAATTTTATTAACTGGGATTTTAGTGAAAAAAGCGTCATATCGTTTACCAACATATTCTTCCCCTAATTCAAGTGTATAATGTAATACATTATATCCCAATCTAACAGCATGTCCTCCTAAAGCAACTAATGACCAAGATTTACCACCTCCTGGATTACCAAATATGAGACCAAAATCTCCATTTCCAAGTCCACCTTGTAATAAGCCATTAATTTTATCCCAAGGGGTTGGAACAGTTTCTCTTGAATTTTCTCTATAACGTTCTTCAATATCTTTAACATACTCATGTCCTATATTTTTATCTTGTCCTGCTTTTAAAGCATTATCTACAATAAAACGAATACCATCAAAGTCGCCTGCTTTCAATAAGTCCACAGACGACATTAAGGCCTTCTTCAATTGTTGGTTTTTACAAAAATTTGTAAATTCTTCTTGTACATATTCTAAATCATCATCAGAACTAACAAATGCTTGTTTTAATTGTTCTTTAATAGATATCTGTAATACTTCATTATCTACTTTTTGTAATTCTACTTTAAGTATATCTAATGAAGGAGTTGTATGGTATTTATCATAGTAATTCAATACCTCTTTGATAGCCCATTTCTGTGCTTGATTTTCAAAATATTCTTCAGATATAATATCATGTATATTAACTAAAAATTCTTTATGTGTTAATAAGGAAGATAATACTTTGATTTGAAAATCGTGTCCGTATTGGTTTATACTATTTAATGTCATTTATAACCTTTTTTTTATTATTTATAAGTTGGAAATAATGCAAATATATCTTTTAACCATGCATCTAAATTCCTAATCATCCCACCCATTTTGTCTTCATTATAAAATGAAATAAACATTTCAGGGTTAAAATTAGGTAAATCATCTATAATTAAACTATCTATATGTGCTTTCCCTCTATCATCTATCATAGGAGTACTTAGATCCATAACTTTATAATTAGTTTCTATTCTATCTTGCTCCTGAACGATGCGTGAATATACAATATGTTCCTTGAATTTCCTAGCAGATATATCGAAAATATCTTGAAGGGTTAATTCTTCTGTTTTTAGTTCAGGAAACTTTTTGAATATTCCTTTTGCACCTAAACCCTTAATTCCTTTTATGTTATCTGAATTATCACCTAATAATGTTTTATGTAAAATGAAGTTATGAGGTAATAAACCAAATTTTTCTTCTACAACTTTTGGAGTATAATACTCTTTCTCCATTGGTCTATATACAATAATTTTATCAGTTACCAGTTGTAAGAAATCCTTATCACTAGATACTATAAAACATGTTGAATTGTGTTTTTCAACTAATTTTTCAGCTAACACCGCAATAATATCATCCGCTTCGACCTTGTCTAATATGGTGGTCTTTACCGGTAATAGTTTAAGGTACTGTATAATACGTACAATTTGGTCAATTTTTGAATCGTGTTCTTCCTCAATATTATCAAATGCCTCCCAATTTGTAATTCTAGATAAATTTCTTGTTCCCTTGTACTCGGAGAGCAGGTTCTTACGATTTACTGTTGAACCTGCTCCGTCGAATACTACATAAACAGAAGTTGGATTTGTTTGTCTAATCATAGCACCCAAAGAGCGAAAGAATCCTCCTAATCCACCAATATGAACTCCATCAGGATTAACCATATTCATCATAGCAAAATTTCTAAAAAATAAATTTAAACCATCTAAGATTAATACTCTGTCGTGTCTATTTTGGGTAGGGATCTCCTGATCTTCTTGGATATCATCCAGAAGATTAAATAACTCTTTGTGTTTCATGTTTTTGTTTATAAGTCTTGTACGTCGTAAAGTACAGGGGTTACGTCTTCTTGGTCTTCTACAATTTTAAATGTTCCACCACCTAAGATTTTAGTCCATTCATCTGAATGTTCTTTCTTATAATTGTTTTTATCCTTATCTGTATCTTGGATAAAACCATGGTTTGTCATAACAATTTTACCTCTTGACTGCATACCATTAACATGGTTTTTATCAATTTGTAAGTTTGTTCTTTTACCCCATTCAACTTGCTTACCACCTTTAATTGCCTTAATTTTAGATGTACCAGCATTAGAGACATTTCCAAATGTAACTACAAATGTTGCATCATACCACATAGCCATACCACCTTTGTTCATCATCTTTGGTTGTCCCATAGGTGATTCTGCTTTGGCAGTCCATACTTTATTAATACAAATTAAAGTATTAGTATATGGTGATGATTCTTTACGAGACATTACAATACTCTGGTTAACTGTATTACCAAATTGTGTTGACATGGCTCCAGCATTCCATTCGTTGTTGTTTTTTAGCTTTTCAACTGACATTGCACAAGGGATTGATCCAATACTATCCCAGAAAAATGCTAAATCATAAGGTAGATTACCTTTTTTCTGTTCATTTTGTAGATCCATTATAAATGCTGCTACGTCTTCAATAGTATGTAAAGTTTCTCTATCAACATAAATAAAGTTTCCTTCATAATCAATAACATTATCTTCATCATCTTTGATTAGTTTAACTTCTAATCCCATTTGAGCGGCATGTTCCCAATTCCATTTCATCTCAGTAATAATAAAAACAGGTAATATTCCCATTTTTTGTGCTGATACTGCAGCTTCAAGTAAAGCAGTTGTTTTTCCTGTATCAGAATGTCCTCTAAGTAATGAAATATGTCCCATAGGTACACCAGGTACCCCAGCAATTTCTTGGAAAGCAGGAGATAATGGTATCCATTTTTGTTCCTTAAATTTGACGTTTTTATCTAAACCTTTAGACGATTTAAATTTATTTAAATCAAATTTGCTCTTAATCTCGGCAGACACTGCTGCCGAGAGAGACTTTGATATTTTTTTCGCCATATTTAGAAAGGAAGATCATCAGTTTTTGAATCAAATAAAGAGTCGAATTGATCTACTTTCGTTTGTTTAGCTTTATTAGTATCTAAACTAAAATTTGTTTGTGGTTGTGCCGATACAGGAGATGGAACTACTTCTTCTGAATCTTCTTCAGGTGATAACCATTTTTCCAATGCAACCTTCATATCATCAAATGAATAACGCTTAAATAAATCTCCTTTAGGGTTTGGTTGTTCGTTTGTCCAAGTTTCTACTTGAGTAGCATCTCCACTTAATGGTGAGGTTTTTAAACGTACACGTACTGATGATTTATTATAAGGAGTACCAGTTGATTCAGGTCCTACTGTTTCAACTGTAAGGTCTCTACCATTTACAATATCAGTGTAATCTCCAATTTCATCATCAACAGCAAGTGCTAATAATTCTTCATATACTTGCTTACCAAATTGCCATAGTCTAACACCTTTATCTTCTTCTCCACGTACTACTACAGGAACGAAAATACGGTTTTTAGCATCTAACTTTTTAGCTAGTACATAGTTTTCTTTATTATATTCACCTTCACGTAGTTTCCCAGCGAATAAGGCAATTGGGTCTTTTTCACCAAAATTTGCTGGTGAAATCATTACTTTATTAGTAATACCATAATAGAACTTAAGTTCTGTAAATGGGTTAGAGGCATCATACGCTGATGGTACGATTCTAATCTGCTGTTTACCTACTGTTGGTCTCCAATAAATTAATGAATAATCGGTCTTTTGACCTCCCTGTGGTTTTGATTGGAGGGTATCCAATTTCTGCTTTAGTGCATTTAAATCCATAATGTAACTTATTTTTAATTATAACTGTTTATATGTAACTGAATATACGAACTATATTTTGGGGAACCAAATTATATTTCGATTATTTTATGTATTTTTGTATTTAATTGATTTAAATCATTGTGTTGGGTAAGTAAAACACAATTTCTATAATGTTGCCAATCTATTTTATAATTGGTATCAACAACACCACCATTTAACTTCTTAATTAATTCATTAAGTGCATTAATAGTGTATAAAGTATTAGATTCTTTTTTTCTATGTACTAATATAGTATTCTCTGGTATTGTATGTACATTTCCCTGATCTACATTATATGTAACCACATATTCATCTTTTCCTACAATTTCAAGAACAAACATCTTATTATACATAATTATGTATTTTGATTGTATTTCTTCAATTAAGGTATCTAAGCCCTCTAAGTCTGTAAAGGTACAAAATAATTTATTGTTCAAATCTCCTGCGTTTTGGATGTCTTTTATAACATCATAATTCGCATTATACGTATTAGTTCTATTCTGTAAAATTGTAGTCATAACCTTCTATTTCTTTAATGTTTAATTTATATTTTTTAAATACTTCTTTAATTTCTTCTAATATATCTTCCTCACTATCGTCTAAATCAAACAAAAATGAATCATATGTATAAAGTACTAGTTTTGTTTTACGTTTCCGTAGTATAACACACATATCCCATAATATACGAACGTTCATTGACGTCTCCAAATTTTGTAATATATAATTAAATAGTTTTTGTGGGTTCATATTTTGCAATTTTTCCTTTTCATATCTATATCCAGAAATTCCACATTCTATGAACCCGTCGCTTTCAAACTTACGCCACGTTTCTCCTACGTATTTCTCGATTCCTTGAAAGAATTCCAGGTGTTTATAAGTTTCGAAAACGCCTCCATAGAGCTGCTTGAAGGTAAGTTCTTTCGATTTTTTATAATCCACCCCATATAGGGAAGCAAAATGAGCATGGATATCAATATTGGCAAAATCATAACCAATGAGACTAGCAGCCAAGCTAGGATGATAAGCACTAATATCAATTTCCACAAACCTATTATTACGTGGTATAAAACTTTTCCTACATCCATTTTCTTTATTAAGTGCTGCATAATTCACATTTTTAAATTTATTTGAGGGTCTTGTTGTTGTTGTTTTTAAGTTGAACTGAGTGTAGACGTATTCACCATCAACGGGATGGAAGTATTCACTGAAGGTTTCGTTGTGTATTCGTACTCCATTTCGCTCGATAGCGTTGAATACCACGGATACTCTACTGTTAAAGAATTCATCATATTTTGTTTTTTCTATGTTAATATTCGCTTTTAGATCTTCAAAAATTGTCTCGCATAATTCATAATGTTTAACAATTGGTATAATTAGGTTTAACTCACGGTTATCTTGATGTTCACGATAGTATAAATCATGTGTTTGTGTTGTAGGACGTATATACGTATGAGGAGGTGGTGTTATGTCATAAAGAGTTTTGTTTGGAAAATAATGTAACATTTCCTTTTTATCGCGACAATATAATACTTCAAATTTGTTTATTAACTTCTCAATACTTGTCTTACACGTGATTAATTCATTAGTAGCTTCACTATGCGCAATACATACCATAAAGCCTTTGCTTGCTTCAATTGGTCTAATATACACTAAACTTACGTGATTTTGTACGGGGTGTATTGTGTCATTATAAGGTATTACCTCAATGAACGCCTTTTTATAACCGCTATTTATTAAAACCTTTAACTGTTCCCTATTTTCAATAAGCCAATACATATACCTTTATTTTACTCTAATATACGAAAACTTTATCTAATAACCACTAGATTTATTAATTACTTGGGTTTCTGTTTTATTAACTATAAATTGGGTATTTGAACCACTAACAGGTATTAAGATATTATGTGAGGTCTTTGTGTGTTGTCTTCCTTCCATTGCACCTTTTTGTGGGTGTATATGATAGTAACCTTTATAGAATTGACCATTTGAAGGTAGTCTATATTCTTTTCCTTCAGTGTATAAATTTTCGTTTTTAGAATATTTAAATAGTTGGTCAAATCTTCCTTTAAAGTAGGATTTAAAACCTTGTATTAAATTACTTCTTTCTATTCTATTAACCGATGCTTGGTTTACTTTAAATGCTTTTTTTCTATTACCTGTTATAACCCAAGGGAGTTTAAAAGGTAAATATAAACTAGAATTTACTTCTTGTGTTCTTTTAGCATATTTAGGATAATCTTCTTTATCAATTTCTATGTATAACATTTCATTATATTTTTTAATAAAATATCTTTGTATTTCACCTGCTTCATAATCTTTTTGTGTGGGAGTAGGAAAAGATGATTTTGGAAGTGGTGGTGGTGCCCCCATATTAAATATATTAATTCCCTTAGCATAATAGTAATAATCATTTATTACATAGTAATCTTCTGGTATGTATTCTGATTGTATTGTAGGGTCGTTATTTTCAGGGGTACTTGATAGAGGGGTTAATCTCTGGTTAGGTTTATTATTTGGGTTTTTCCCAGTAAAAAATTTACCATCTGCTGTTGCAAAATAATGACCTATATATTCTTTACTATTTACAGCATAAACATACTCTTCACCATTAGTGTATAAATTAGGGACGATTTGTGATTTTGGATAGTACATTATGTTAATTTAGTATTTTGAGTGTCCCATTGAGATTGAGGAAGACCAGGATTTTCTTTTTTAGCATTTGCTTGTATTTTAGGAGTTGCCCTAGAAACATCAAAATGGACACAATCTAAATAACCACTAAAATCACCACCCCATCTCATTTTAAATTCACTAACCGCTATTTGAGGAATACCTGATGCTTTCCAAGAGCTATAGTCCTTTTTAAGATAAACTTTACCGTTTGGATCCTTAACATTCATATCTACACCTAAAGCATAATTATGAGGAGATTTTCCGGCGGTAGCATTGTTAGAGTTTATTTGTTTTAATTGAATAGATCTTTGATAAGAACGGTAAGTGGCATTAATTCTTAGCTCATACCCAGGATACCTTTCATTTAAAGCATTTAAAAATCCTCTCCATTGATTTTGGGTGTTATTATTCATTTCACCTACTAACCAATCTATACCTTGATATGTTTTATATGTTCTTTTATCAAAGGGTACACCTGCAACTGTTCTATTATCATAAATTTTTAACTTTTCGTTTGGATTTTTAGGAGGTATAGGACCTAATACTCTAGTTGGAGTTTTTGCAGAAACTGATGCATCAGCCTTTGCACCATAACTTTTGGCAGCCTTAACAGAAGATTTTTGATCACTTACTGATGTGGAAATTGTTGATAAATCTGTTACCCACTGATTCCCTGATACTGTATGGTTAACTCCCCGTATAACAAATCTTAAAGCCTTACTGTAAGATACAGGTAAAAACCTTTGAGTTATTTCTAATTTTTGGTAGATTTTCACTCCACTTAAACCATCTACAGTTAAACCTAATTCAACAGGAATAAAACCATTAGTACTAGCTGCATTATCTGGGTTTTTTTTAGATTCTTCATTACTCAAATCAGCAACATAAGTATTAAATGATGTTTTACCTCTATTAATAAAATCATTATTATCTTTACCATACCACCATAAACTATCATCTCTATCTACAGATAATTCTCTGTAACCCGGCCAAAAAGTTCTTTTATCTGCGGTTCCTGTTTTACCACCGAAAGCATTTACAAAATATTGTTTATATTCTTCACCTTTAGGTATATCATCTTCATTTGCTACTACTGTTAGAGAATTTGCTATTGCAAATGCATTATCTTCATCTTCAACTTCATGAACTCTATTTATAACTTCTTGAGCTAAAGGAGAATATATTGGGTTATCAGCAGTACCCGTTATTAAATTATCTGCTGCGGTTTTATTACTAGTAAACCAACCATTATTCCCAAATCCATCAGGGTTTATATCTGCTAAATCATGATTATTCCATTCCCAATCATACCCAGCCACAACAATATGATCATAATCTATATTTCCAGCTAAAAGATCAGCTTTAAACCTTTCTACAATTATTTTTTCAGGTGTTTGCCATTTTTCAGCTAGAGAAGGGGCAGCAACGTTTTTATCTTGAACTACATAAGATTCTTCAAATCTATTTTTTACTCCTCTATACCATTTTTTCCAAGGGGAAGCATTTATTTGTCTACTATCAATTCCCTCAGATGTTGCTCCAATTGATATCATTGACATCATGTCAGGAGTAATTTTTGTGTTAAATGAAAAATCTCGTACAAAGTTTGATTGACCACCTTCTGAATATCCTTGGATATCTATTGGGGCAGTGTCTGTTTTTTCAAATCCAAAACCTTTAATTGAATTTTGTTCTAAAATATATACAACATTATCATTTTTAATGGCAGGTTCTAACATAGTAGCTCCCCCGGTACTTTGATTTATTCCATCACATATAGTTTCTAATAAACTAAATAAAGTTAAATTACCATCTTTATCAATATTATCTACAATAGCCTTTTGGAGGAAATTGATATTCATATTAATATTCATTATTTGTCCATATACTACCCCATCATTATTAACTGCAAAGGGTCTCATATTAGAATTATATTTAGGGACATCTAAAAGAGTTATACTATCATATTCACTAGATAATTGAATTGAAAAAATACATATAGAAGGATCTAAGGGTATTAAATTAGTAATATAATTACAAACATTATTGGATATACCCGTATCTACCTCTAAAGAAGGAGTTTTCATTGTATCTCCATTTTTTACATAGGGAATAGTTAACCCCTTTAATTTATCTAAAAATACACCTAATCTTATATAATAACGGTCTTCTTCAGGTATATTACCAGTATAAGAAGTTAAAGATTTAGCAATTCCTAATGCTCCAGCAGCTACTAGTCCTATTCCAGGTATAGCTGCAATTCCTGCTATTGTACCATAGGATATAGGAACAAGTTCTGTTACTAAATTAGGTAAGAAAACATGATCAAGATTACCTTCAGGAAAATTAATTACTGTTGAAGATAAGAATATAGATAATTTATCTCCCCCCATATTGTTAATTAAAGGACTATCATATTCTCCTTCATTTTCTCCTTCCTCTACATCTAATAATTCAGCTAATTTTTCTTGGTTAATTTTAAGTGTTGCTTCATCAATAGGTACTTCTGGGGATAGATTAACTTTCATTGA
>Ga0257126_1002516_pt1 | contig 11998 bp, 13 predicted proteins | sample SI060_120mmetaG_FD_190151 | JGI IMG/M metagenome (GOLD analysis project Ga0257126, IMG submission 190151) | Marine microbial communities from Saanich Inlet, British Columbia, Canada - SI060_120m | ecosystem: Environmental > Aquatic > Marine > Inlet | place: Canada: British Columbia | collected... | reverse complement strand
TGCACCATCATCAAAATCATCACTTTGAGCCCCACCTAAGACAACATCTTTTGTTATTGTACCTTGTTTGCATGCAAACGTAACTTTTAAGTTGCCCGTCGCCGAGGGTGCTAGTTCTTTTCGTGCTGCTTCAATCACATTATTAATTTGGCCAGCCTCGCTACCAGCAAAATAAAACGGTGCTGTAACTGACAACGTATCTTGAGTCATTGTTCCGTCGGCAAGGTAAACAAGTTTTTCGCCTTCTTTTTTTGAACTGGCATCAAATCCATCATCATAAAGATCTACCGTTTTAACTTGGTACGCATTTATTTTGCATTTTACCTCATTAGTAATGTCACTTCCCTTAACTGCATTGTACATTCTTTCATTTGCAACCCATTTAAATTTGGAATTGTTATAGTTTGCAGGCAGTTCTCCCGTTGCAATTGGCTGGTTTGTTTGAATGCTTAAAATTGGACACCGTTTGTTAGACACAAAGCCAACAACCGTGCCAATAACCAGTCCCGACGATTGACTAGCATCATCTTTTTTTTCAAACCCTTCTAGTCCAAGCGTAACCGTATCAGCGGTTGTAATACTAGCGTCAACTTTATCAAGCCTCACAGATGCAATCCCCGACAAGTACACGGCTACTGTTTTGGTTTTTTTTGCGAGATCAAACGTAGTCAAGGGTTCCGTGCTTGCATTCAAGCCAACAAACGTGTACATTGTGCTTTGCAATGTTGAGTCTTCTGAAAAAGGTCTGCACAATCCATCTATGCACATCACGATAGCACAATGTTCGGTCAACACGTCACCGGAAAATGTATCAAGGTGCACATGCACGGGCGCAATTGTGTTGCCGTATGCAATGGTCGACATGTTTTTAGCCTAAATCTGTCAGTGTGTATTTATCGTGCTATATACGCGTGCTAGGCTTGAAGGTTCAAATTTGTTGATTTCGTTTTATTAACTTGGCAACAAATTTTACCACGCTGAATGTGGCGGGCATGCAGGCAGTCAACACGCCGGGAATTGTAGAGTAGTAGGGTACTTTAACAATTGAGTGAAGGTGATCAGTAGCATGCGTAGCAACTGCTGTCCGTGCGACAAGAACAAACCAAATAATTAACCCGCCAAGCAAAAACAGCATGTGCCTTACCTTTGGGTATGTAACGTTAAAGCCAAGCACGACGCCAACAACAGCTGCATAATTTAATCCGTAGTATGATGTAAATTCGGGCTCGTGCGCACGTTCGGCAAATGTTGGGTTGTGCATGTCTGCACTTTTCCATCCCCCTGATGTTCCTTCGATAAATGGCGGCATAAGAAGATACCACACTGCTGCTAACGTTGTTGCAATGCCATCAATTTCGGTAGAGTAGCTAGTTACTGTGATTGCAATACTTTTTTTTATGGCATCAAAAGTACTCATTTTTTTTTAAAAAAAACGTTACACAATTTGTTTTATAATTTCTTGCTTATAGTGTTAAACAAATTTATAAACTTAATTTTGGCAATTATAATGTTCTACAGTGCTGTGTATGCCACTGTCCTTACTGCGTTTTGGGCTGTACAAAACCGAACATTGCCACTTCGGGGTATTTTGTATGCGTTTGTTCTTGTTGGTGCTCTGGCTGCTCTTGTGCTTTTGTTGTTACCAGACAAGAATTCCATTGCTGTTGTACAAGTTGTGCAGGCAAGTGGTCTTTTGGCAGCATACCAAGCAGCCCTTTTTTTTGCATTTTCCGAAGGTCCGCAATACGTGCAGGCCGTTGTTAATTTAAATATCGTTGTTATTATTATTATTGATGCTGTCCGTACAGAAGTGATACCAAGTCCGGTTGTTGTTGCAGCCTCCGTTATGCAAGTTGCAGGTGCATTTCTAGTACAAACACATACATAATTTTTTTTGAAATTAACCTCAATAAAATAAAAGTGCTTTGCTAAAAAAAAAACCCAATTTAAAAAAATACACTTATTCAATTATTTTTTTTAAAAAAAAGCAGTACAACTTCAACTTGGTTTTGCAACATGTCTGCGCACCCTGGGGCTATTGCATTCAGCGATCAAGATGACAACATACTGTACGTACTCCGACGTGGTCATGTGGTACGATTCGCTGGATCAACAATAAACTCGGCTATGCCACACCATGTGCAAATTCGCGCTACCGGTCGTCACGTGTCGGAAAACTTGCATCTGCAAATAGCATACACGGTTGTTATGGGCGAACCCATGCTCAGGTTTTACGATTCTTCAATGCACGGAACGTTTGTACAAAGTACCCAGCGGCAAACACTGTATGCAGACAACTGCAATCCCTTGCACGAGTACGCTAATGCAGTTCGGCACATACGAGGCAGCGACAACGTCAACAATGTACGTGTTAGCGAACTTCATCTCAACCGCTTTCTTGGACCCGAACAGTCACGGATCATGCTCGGAGAGCTTCACTCAAGCATTTGGTTTGCCATTAGCGACGCAAACGAAATGTTCTATGCCGCGTGCTTGCAAGGGCAAACGCTGCGTGCACATCAACTGCAGTACAGTCAAATTGCATCGTCATTGTTTTTTTCACGGTTAGGGGTTTTGGACTCTATGATTACAGCGGTCATCAAAGGCAACAATTTCAAGCTTTTAAAATTGTGCTTCAAGTATTGGGAGTGTCCAACCACCATGGATCATCTGCTCCTGGCGATACGAATGGCACACGTAGACGTCTTCAAACTGGCATGGCAACACAGGTCCAAAACCTGTGCGTACGACACCCAGACCATGCTCAAGACCGCTGCAGCATGGCACCACGTGCCCGTGATTTTGTATCTGGGCCACACGCATGGCATTGCAGCAAAACGCAACAACGTCGTTCGATTTCAACGGCAAACGACCAGCGTTGTTTGCAAATTGGCCATTAAATTGTGTGCCGGACCCGAGCGGTTAATAGACTGCTCTGCCAAGTATGTGCTTGCCTTTTTGTGCATTCAAGAATTTCCTCTTTCTACAGTCACAGGCGCTCTCAACAAAGGCAAATGGCCGGCGTGCTCAAAATTTAATTGTGACACGTGCAGTACGTTGGCACGAGCACTGGCGATATCGCCGCAAGCTTTTTTGCAGTTTCTCGACAACGAATTTACAATGTATCCCATGCTGCACGCAAAACAACTGCACTACGACGTTTGCAAAGATTACATCTCCAACATTGTCAGCCCTCGTGGCTTTTTAAATCGCGGCTCATTTAAATGGTTTTCAAAAGCTGGCAAACGCGGGCTGTTTACTTTTTTTCTTGCAAACCAACGGCTGCGGAACAGCGAGGGCGGTGAGTCTCTGCCGGCTGAATTGCACTACAAAATTGCGTCGTTTACGTCGCATGCCGATTGGAACACTGCCTTTTAGTTTTTTTAAAGACCACCTACTGCTTAAACAACAGCTGTATAAGCCACATTAAACCCTGATTGTTAAATGCCTGTCGCCCCGAAAGAATTAGCAAATCAGATAGATGTGTACAACATCTTTGCAGCAGATTCACCGTTGCCACAGCTTCTAACTAAAAGATCAAACGGATCTTATGGGGCAATATACAATACAACTAACGAAAGTGTTGTTGCAAAAGTCGCACAATTTGAAGACAGCGCGGAGATTGAGTACAACAATGCAATACTTAAACAATTAATGAGCGACAATTCAATAAGACCGCTTTTGCCATTCTTTAAAGACGACAAGGAAAAAAAATCAAACGCAGAAGGCATTCCTGACTTTTACTGGCGTACCTTGAAAGGCAAAGACGGCAAGCCTACAAACTTTGCATTGCAGTACATGGAAAAATTAAAACCTGTCAAACCTAAATCTAACCCTAAGGCAAAGCTGACGCCAGGCGAAAAAACGTTTGTAGACCTTGTTGTTAGGGGGCTGGAATACATTGCTGCTCGCCACAACTGTTATTTTACTGATATAAAAATAGACAACCTTATGCAACGCGACACCCAAGCTGCCCCAGTCTTGGTTGATCTGGACTCTTTTGTTCAATACAACCAAGCCTACGCAAAAATGCCGTGGTACGGCATTACTTCAACGTATAATGTCTTTAATACAAGGTTTCAAACGTATAATATACCATCGCAAATGTCTCAAAAGGCTTTTAACAACGTTGGCTGGTACGTTCAACGCACGGCTTGTTTGTGTATGCTGGTAGATTGGCTGCACCGCAATTACGCAATTTGTGATACAATAAAAGAATTTCCAAGCACCAAACAAAAAGGCGAAACAAAGCATCAATTTTGTTTGCAGCTCATTAAAGACGGTTTTACTGCGCTAGAGTCAGTTGAAGCAGCAAGAGAACTTTTAGAAAATTTTAAAAATCATAAGCCGTTCAACTTTCCAATGGCAGATAATCAGTATGGATGGTTTTTCTCTCTCAGATCACCGTTTTACGACCGAACGTTTCTTTAAAAAAAATAAAAAAAATAATTAAGCATGCTTTGAAAATGTGCACACTTCAACAAGTGCTGCAAGTGCACTGCCTACTAATAGTGGTCCAAAGCAAATCATCCACGCCGCCGACGTCTGCGCGGCATCAACAACAAGCGTCTGCTTTGCCCCGTTATAAACATTGGCAAAAATGTGAACGGCCGCCCGCAACAAATCGGCGGCAATGGCTGCTTGGTTTGCATGGACGGACTGCACGCTGATTGGCAACGCCCGAAGTTTCCGACGGGCAACAACGCGAACCTGCAGCATTTGTTCTATTTGCAAAAATGATAATGCCGCGTCTTTGTGCTGAACTTGTTTTCGTGGTTGGTTGTACAGGCCATTAAAAATGTTTTCTGGTAAAAGCGACAACGTATCAGACGATTCGCAAATGCACGAGGCATTAATAATTGCCGGTGTTGTGCACAACACTTTCTGACCTCTTTTCAACGGGGATGATGCCATTGGGAGCTCGTCCTTGTCGTAAAACCAAAAGATTGAAACATTTTCTCCGTGGATGCTTCGTTCCTGATCTTGCGCAACAATTCCGTATGCAACAGTACTTTTGTCCTTCTCCTCCTCTTCGTCAGCGGAAGTGTCGCTTTGCTCATCAAATTCAATTTGGCCATCCACGTTAACAGTTACCGTCATGCCGGCCTTCAACTCGGCTGCTGCTGCTGTGTCATATTCTACCCGCAGCCGTTTGCCGTCCACAGTCACGTACGCTCCCCTTTGCGTTTGGTGCACTCGCGGCATTGATGTTGGTGTTTTGGTTTTGGGTTTGGTTTGATTTTTATATAAAAATATAAAGTCTACAACAGTTTTTTTTAAAAAATTTGTACAGCAGCGTTAAAAGTGGCACAAGTTTAAGAATTTGTTACACAACAATGCTCCTCGCTCTTTGTTTTTTGTATTGTGCTTCAACTGTTACGACGTACAAACGCTGCGTTGTGCAAACGGACAATCGAAATGGACCTATGCAAGCGCACTCAATTAAAACAATGCACGCACTGGCCAAAGCGGAAAACGCGGCGTACCTCAACTGCCAGCACAAACTTAAAATTACCGCTATTGCAAAGGCGTGCACATTGGGCTGCGAATCTATTGTGTATGCCGACACGGACACTGCATGGACAGGCCAAAAAGGCATATTTTCCCGTTCCCACAACATTGCGACGCAAGAAACGCTCATACTTGCCGGAATAGACTACCCGGAGACAGTGTACAACTCCCGAAAGGAACATCGAGCTGGATTCTATCCAGGAGACTTTAACAACGGACTGCTTTTTGTGAAAAATTGTTCGTGTGGCAGAACCGCCGAGTTGTTGTCGCAATGGGAGTTGTTTAATGCAGTTTGGCCAAACGGGGATCAAACGTCATTGCAGGAAATGGCTCGAGCAGGATCCGTCTTTGCGCACAACATAAAGTACGACTTTTCCGTCTACGGAGTTTATTCAAAATACATAAAGCATTGGCCTGGAGCGTACAAACACAAGTTTGATTACCGTATTGGACCGAGCAAGTACAATAGCGCTGGTGTTTTACTAAACTGTCGGTAATTTAGAATTTAATGGCATTTGCGTGGGCGTATAAGGCCAAACAAATTATAGAGCATTAAACATCATGTCAGGCGATGGCGGCGACGAAAATGCACTGGTATGGACAGCATTACCCAGATACATCAACTTAAATGAAAATTTTAAAACACTGATAGGTACGTGGGTGCCTCAAGTGCACGAGGAAGAGGAAAGAGAAATGTATATTAATACGCTCGCAAATACAATGCTAATTATTGTTGGAAAGTGCGAGGAACAAGAAAGCAAAAAAAACCTTTCCGTCCCTACCCCAACCAGAGACGCATTGACGGATCTTTTCGGTAAAATTAATACTACTTTTGTTGGGGTAAAGCGTCTGCGTATAGAGAACAAACATATTACTTTTACTTCTATACTTAATAGAAATATTGCAACAGTGCCTTTACCGGAAGGCTTTGAATGCTTTAAAAAGTCTGACGCAGTAGTTAATATCTATGATTGTTTGAATCAAAAACCCGTAAAGATAATGATTGCATCGGACGACACAGATGGATCTGACAGTCCCATGGCTGTTGATGCAAACTTTGCAGACAGAGGTTTGTCCGTTTAGACAACCGATATTTTTGACGTTAGTATAGTTGTATATAGGCTAGTCAAATTAAACAAACAGTGAAAAGCAAAAAAAGCAGCATGTCTGGCGGCGACGAAGCTGCACCGGAATGGGATACGTTTCCGCATTATCGTCTGTTAAACTACGAGTTAATTACAACATTAGATCACATATTTCCACCTGAAAGTACAAATTTTGTTGATTTTCTTAAAAAAGAAGCAACTGTTTACGCTATTGTAAAAACACTGATAACTATTGTTAGAATGTGCGAACTACGTGCAAAGAAGGAATATTTTCGTGAAATGAAAAGCCCAAGCACAAAAGACATAAGCCTTCTGCAAGATAATGGTGTTAAGAAACTAACTGTAGACGAAAATAACATTACTATATTTTTGTCGCTGTTTGGCCAACAACCAGTTAATGTTAATATACAAAAAACGGGGTATGAAATTTTCCGTGAATGCTTTAAAAAGCCTGAAACGTGGGCTTTGTTTGATGTCTACGAGCCGGATCATATTCAAGTCCTAAAAGTGAACAATGATTTTTTTTTTATGGACTTTGCAGATCGATGTTTAATTACACTTTAATTAAGTCAACCCTGTCATATTTTTTTGTGGTCTTCAATTCCCCGAAGAACAATGTCTGCATACTCTTGCACGCCCGTCCCAATTCTGCCCTTTGCAACATCGCGTAACTGCACGTAGCGTTTGTCGACGCCGTACGCAGCCAAAAACACTTGCGAAGCATCGTAGCTGTCCAACCCTACCGCCCATTCGCCGGGATGTCGAAGCACGTGCCTGCTCTCGCGTTCAAAGCAGTCAAACGACACCATAGCACGAATTGCAACTTTGACTTCCTTCAACTCAACATTGTCAAATCCAATGCTGGGCAAATGCTCTTTTAAAAAATCAAGTGGATCGTCGCCAAGTTTCGCACCAATGCTTACTGCTGCAAAGGCGTGCAAAATGTGCACATGAGGCAACAGTGTGCCCATTTCGCACTTGTGCAATTTTAAACACGATTTGCAAATGGTATGCCCGCACCCGTTGCAAATAAATGCATCGTTCGAATTTGACCATGCTGCAAACGCAGACTGCCTCAAGCCGGCGTAACGTAATTTGCACACAGGTTTGGCAAAGCACGTAAAACACGGCGTGTTGTGCACTGTGTTGCACACGCCGCATTCAAATGCAGTCAAAGCCCGTGATGCAGTACAAAGAAAGCGAAGAACGGCAGGCAATTCCACGATGCTGTCATCTTTAACAGACAGCGGCAACGTGCCGTTTAGTGTTGCGTGCATGTGCTCACGCTCGTCGTCCGACAAGTTAAGCGACACGCAATCGGGCAGTTTGAGCGTGCTTGCAGCATCACGCGTGTTTGCTTTCGTAACGTTGACAGTTGTATAAAAATTGGACATGTACATTTGAATTGTTTTCAGAAGTTTTGGCGACTTGAACTGCAAAAAAAATATGCAGGTAGAGTTGTCGGTGCCAGCCATGAGGTGCTGCAGATTGTCTGTTTTTGACAAACTTGAACCAAGTATAGATGCGACTTGAGCAAGCACCTTGCTTGATTTTGCACCGCAAACAGTTACCTTCATTCGTTTGCTGAGTGCAATTTGAACTGAAAGTGTCTCGTAATCTTGCACAACAATGTCTTGCCCACTTAACACGTGAACACAATCGTCTTGAATTGCTTCAATGCGTACGTTGTTTGGTGTCAAGTCTAGGTACGGATGTTGCCGTGCGAGGGCTGAGAGCAGTTCGTAGTATGAAGTGGGCTTATCAATGTCAATGATGTGGTTGTGCACAAGCAGCAATTTTGTATTGTAGTACACATTTACGAATACAACCATTTTTTTTACAAGTTTTTTTATTGTGTTTTTTGTTTAAGAGTTGCTATTGTGGACATAAAAATAGCTTTTTTTAATGGATTGTTTGTGACCCATTCCGGTACAGTGGCAATTAACAAATTGGCCGTACAATCATCGCACTGAAAATTGTTTGAACTTTTGGCCATGAGCAGTGCAAAATCATCAAGCAGACATGGCTCTGTCTGCAAAGGTGCGGGCCTGTACATGCACGTGTCACGAACAACGCAACTGCACATTTAAACTAAACTCCTGTAATGTTCTTGTTCACAAGAGTATTAACCCACTTATAAACGTCAGAGTCTAACAAGTACGGCCCAATAGTTAGCGCTGCAAGTATGGAACACGTCCACAAACAAAACAACGCCGCATAGCTGCCCTGGCGACTGTCTTTGACGTTTGATGCATACTCCTTTACGTCTTCCTTGTTTCTTTCGCTCGCCCACACAGTCAACACTGGCCCTGGCTTTAAATCTACCGGTGCTTCAAAATTGTTCCACAAATCCGCGCAGAGTGCTGTCAGCGGCAAATCTTCAGGCAAACGTACGGTTATAGATCGTGCTCCTTGCGCTCCAATCTCAACGCCGTGAATGCTGTAATTTTCTCTGATAAAATCAGCAATGTCATCAAGGTGTTCTTTGACCGTCATGTCTGTCAGTCTCTAAAAATAACGCGCACATATGCAATTGTTACAAATTTCGCCATAATGCAATCTTTTCCGCAGCAGCAGTAGAGGCAAGTACGCCGCTCACATTTGTTCGCGATGCAGCTTCAAGCAACGCTGCAATTCCAGCAATTGCACTTTCAGCTGCATCACCAAACACGCACTTAACCTCTTTTGCTTTCATGGCTTCAACATACCACGAGTATGCGTCATTCAAGCAATCAATTTGAGGAACGCTGTCTTCGTTTGTCTCAAGCGTATCCAGAGCCTGAATTAAATTGGTGCCAACAAGGTCCGCAAGCATTTTTTGACCATCAATCAGGTAATTGTCGCGCAAACAACCAGGCATACCGTTGGGCAAGAAAGGCTCGGTACTTTCAAAAATAGGCTGCGCGTGTTTGGCGTGCTCAATTAATGATGGCAATGCTTTCTTAATGATGTTGGCTTCACTTTTGTCGGGCAACGTAATTGTCTCTGTTTCAGCTAGAACCTCTTCCGCAATTTCAATAAAATTAGAGCCGTGTATTTTGTTTGTCGCTAATTCTGCCCATGCTTTGCGTGCAGCTTTTAAAAGGAGAAGTTGTCGGTATCCTTCCCCGGTATTTGTGCCAACACCGCCTACCACAAACGGATGACAGTCTGTCGAGGATACATCCGCATACGCTTTTAATGCTTTGTGCGACACCGGCAAATCCCAGCCCGACTTACTTGCCTTTGAACACCATTCATTGGGAATCTGGCCGTCGTTGGCAATAAACTCAACAAGTGTCAACACGGAACTGTCAATCAAGTCTAGAAATAAGTCGGCAGCACCTTCATTTCGGTACTGCGTCATTGTCTGCACTTCTTTTTTTAAAAATATATACAGACTTTTAAAAATTAACAAAAAATAAATACGTTCATTTAAAAATATCCATCATTGCACAACATGGAAACATTAGTGCACGCGCTGTTGCTTGATATACCTGCAGCACGGCAGGCGTGCAAACCAAATACCAAAAAAACCAACATTAAATCAATCAAGCATATAATGCACAACAGACGAACCAACAGAGCTGGCAAACTAAAGCAACATGTCACAAAATCAGTATTAAATGTATTAACAACTGTAGCCGCCGACAAGTCGCTTTCTACCCCAGAAATGATGCACCCCAATCTTGCTACCAGCCAGGAACATGTCCAACGCATGGAACTAATGCATCGTAATTTGGCAAAGGCGTTGAACAGTACACATTTAAATACGGGCAAACAAAGTAACCTTGGCCGTGTGTTTGTGCCCGTGTGCACAGTTGACATGGACAACGAACAGCTTTGTTGGGGCCGTGATGTGCCGTTGTGCACAGCTGGGCAGGCGTGTGTTGCTACCCGATTGGCTCACGCGCCGGGCCCGTTGCATGCATTTACCAGCGAGTTGTCGCCAACTCCATCGTTGTGCCTTTTATGCATTAGATTGCATGCACAGATGATAAACAAGGCTACGCTCGCAGCATTGAACGTGCAGGCATCTCTTATGCCACCGTTTACAAACTTAGTAAATTGTGCAGGGGGGTACCATGACTGGGCTCTTGGTGTAAACACAAGCAGTCAGCGTGTTTTTAGCCGACAGTGTGCAATCGTAGGTGCTTGTCCAAATCTAAAAGTTCGGTACTCGCCCCTTGATAAAAAATGGTGGGTTGATCAATCGGACATTGTTTGGCAACCGCCGGATTTTCGGCAAGGCGTGCAGACACTAAAAAGCAACAGTACAATGATCTGTTCGTTGCCGGGCACCGTCTGACACGCCTTTTTCATGAAATGGGTGCCACCCACACAAATTTGTTTAAGCACGCACCCGCCGATGTTCTTGCACCCACAGTTGACACCGAACTCATTTATTCACTGTGGTTGACGTGCATAGACATTAAACCAGCTTTAATACACACAACTTGGCCCCAAATTGTGGGTCTTGTGCTTGATGCGCACATGCCAAATCAAATCAAGCAACCATCATCTATTGCTTTTATGTTTCAAAAAGGCCTGGCTCCGCAACAACAGGCTTCAAATTTACAACTGCGAGTTGCTCCAGGGATTCACGCAATCATAAATAATTTGTGGTGCAATGTTGGTTCGGTAAAAAAAAATCGGCTGTGTTCATTTGCAAAACTTATAGACAAAGGCATGGTTAACCCCAAAAGCGTTCGGTACATTAGCCCCCAGATTATGCGCTGCGGTCAATGCCAACAATCGCGCGCGTTTGTAATAGAAATGCTTCAGCGATGGCTTCTTGGGTGTTATCCACACAGGCAGGAGGTAGTAGAACCAACAATTCGAAAGAGAATACTACGGCTTGACTTTGACGGCCTTATGCATTTAATTCGGCAACAGCCGTCTAAAAATTTGTATTGCATTGTTGCAGAATGCATTGCAGCAGTCTCGGTATCCGACCCGCAAATTCATATTGTGGCTGCGGCAAACAAAGTTCATTTTGCTGCATATGTTGAAGCGGTGTGCAGCAACGCAGCTGAAATTGCAAAAGTGGTGCTAAATTCCCTTCGTGGCATTAAAGTAAAACGGAAACGATTAAACCTAAAGCCAGTTTTGTTTAATTCGCCAATTACATACGACGTGGCCCCTTCCGCAAGTCCGTGCATTCAGTACATTGAATCGTCTGATGCAGTGTGCCAAAAACAAGTCATGCTAGCAAACACAGTGTATGCATCGGACAAAATCCACGCCTTTGTGTGCGACACTTGCCATGTTGTACACGGAGCAGTCGCCCCAGTCACAAGGGGCAACCGCTTAAAAGCAGGCGTTTCGATTAATTTAAACAACACTGCAGACATCACTTGCAATGCATGTCTGTCAAAGGTATCGATGCAAAGCTTTGTAGG
>Ga0257126_1002515_pt1 | contig 12000 bp, 8 predicted proteins | sample SI060_120mmetaG_FD_190151 | JGI IMG/M metagenome (GOLD analysis project Ga0257126, IMG submission 190151) | Marine microbial communities from Saanich Inlet, British Columbia, Canada - SI060_120m | ecosystem: Environmental > Aquatic > Marine > Inlet | place: Canada: British Columbia | collected... | reverse complement strand
ATTTTGCAGATGGTATTTCGTTTCAGGGAATTCTTGGAAAAACACAAAATAATATTGAAAATATTGTTTCTGTGGGTAAAGATGATTATTGCTTAGGAGGGCGAATAATCAAAAAAACAGCAAGCAATAATAGTTTAGCACTTAACTATTTTAGCTCAAAGACAACAACAGACTCCACCTCTTATCTGAAAAGGTCTTATGACATAGCTTCTCTAGAATTTGACTACAGCTTTAAAAAAATACATGTTTTTGGAGAGCTTGGAGTTGGAAGTTATGAAAGCTCTTCTGTAGATAAAACAAGCGGAGAGGCTATTATCATAAATTTTGCAACACCAAAAGAATATACGATTGTTCCCTTGCAAATACAGTATTCTAGAATAGCTCCCGAGGCTGTTAATGTCAACTCTTCTTTTATAAATAGCTCTGTTGTAGATCTTGTTCAAACAACAGTCATTGAAGAGGGGGCAAACCCAACAATTATGAGCGGTTTTGGGGGTCCTGTTACTAATTTAGGATATCTCTCAAACAATCGGCAGGGTTTTAGTTTAAATACTGAATTTGAAGCTGGAGATTTTTCTATTTCTGGAGGCCTTGGTTTTTATTCTGAACTTGAAAGAATAAACTCAAAATTTTCATACAATCACATTACTAGCGGTCTTATCCTTTCTAGAATATCTTACTTCAGTACTGGATATGGGCCATATGGCCAGTTAAACTCTTTCTATCGCGGAGTTTATGAGAATGTTAATATTACAGACTCTCTTTTGATAGATTCTCTAGGCAATCCTTTATTTGACAAGTTTTACTCTTCTTCAGATATACATCTAAAATATAAAACAAGAGTTTTTAAAAGAGACCTTTATCTTTTCTCATTAACTAATTTTAATACTGCACAGGATTTTTTTAGCTTTCTACCTGCAAATTCAAAAGATGCTTTTATAAGGCAGTTCAACCATCAATTTGATGTTTGCTACTCTCTCTCAAAGAGGGTTTCTCTAGTTTTAAAGCATGGGTACGAACATGTAATAACAAATAACTCAACAGATTTAGACAACTACGATCCTTTTCCAATTGACGCCACTGGCCAGGACCTGGGTGTTCAAAACTACAACCCTTCATATAAGCCAAGAAACCAAAAGGGAAATTTGTTTGGTTTTGGTTTTGATGTAAAGATTCGTGATGGGGCTTTTTTATTTTTAAGACACACTCAGTTTAAATTTAAAGACAAAAACTTTACAGAAACAAATATTAAAGGAAGCGAAACCAGCTTGGAAATTAAAATAAACTTCTAATGAAAAAAAATTACAACCTTATCTTGCTTTTAGGATTTCTTATTCCCGCGCTTGGTTTTGGTCAGGCCACTCCAAAAGTGTGGTATGATGGAAACTCAAGGGCAATGTTTTATAGAGACGCGCTCTCTGGAAATCTAAAAGACCAAGACACAACCTCTACTAGAAGTGAAGGTGGAGGCTATACAGCAATAGATCTTGGAATGCACTTTACTCCAAACAGTGAAATAGAAATCTTCTCTGAAATACGCATTAAAAATGATTTTGGTTTTATGTGGGGATCTGGCTCTTCTGTAGATTTAAGAAGACTCTCTATTAAAGGCATATTAGACGAGCGTATAAGTTTTAATATTGGAGACTTATATCTAAGGCAAACAGATTTTACTTTAAATAACAATAGGCAAGAGCTAGCAAAATATGAGCCTTCTGTTTTTCAGGCGTATAGAGATCTTATTGAGTATGAAAACTTTTATTATAAAAACTACTGGAGAATGCAGGGTATTCAGTCTAATCTTTCTTATAGTTTTTATAACAATATTAAGTCTTTAGAGCTAGATGGCTTTTTAAGTCGGGTGAGAGGTGGAGAGTGGCTTGGTCAGCCCGAGCTATTAATGCTTGGTGGGACCTCTGTTTTAAAGCTTGAAAACAACATCTCTTTTAAACTAAATCATGTAAACTCCTTTGAAGTTCAGTCTTCAAGCTTAGATTCAGCAACCTATTATAATCCCGTAACTAATTTACAGCTTTCCTATAGAAAAAAAATAAACGGTTTAGATTATAAGTTTTCTGTTGAAGCGGGGGCGTCTACGCGAGGATGGGAGTCAACAACAAGCTTTGAGCATCCCAAAATCACCGGCTCTTTTATTAAAGGGGTTTTAAAAATAAAGTCTTCTTTATTAACCTCTCACATAACACTTAATTATGTAGATCCAAATTTTAGAAGTGCAGGGGCACAAACAAGAAGGGTAGAGTATAATTCTGCACCATCTACATATGCATACTATACTAACAATACTATTTTAAGACCCGTAAGCTTATTAGACATAACAACAGACCCTAATATCTATAATCAACGTCTTTCTACATCACTAATGAATTACAATCCGCTATATAGTTCGGTCTCACCTTATGGAGAGTCAACTCCAAACAGAAATGGGCTTAAGTATTCTTTTAGCTACGATAATAGCAAAACGATAACGGCAAAGGGAGATTTTGGTTTTTTTAATGAGGTTATAGGGCAAGGAACCTTTGAGAAAAGATCTTTTTTTGCAGGAGGAGCAAATGTCTTAGTAAAGGTTGATGAGCTTCTTAATCTAAAAAACAAAACAACAGCTGAGTTTAGCTTTAATTCCGAAAATGTTAGAAGAGGAGGTTATGAGCTTGAATCAATTAACTTTAATTCTTCATTAGTTTCTGCCGGGGCAAGCTATGAGCTATTTAAAAATCTTAAGCTAATTGCTGGCCTTAAGTCTTTTGTTGGAAAAGGTAATGAGGTTGGAACTGAAAGAAATAATTATGACGAAATAATTGGCTATGACCTATACAATTACGATTCCCAAGAAAGCATTATGCTAATTGGGTTACAATACAATTTTACTAACGATATTTATTTCAGTCTACAAACAAATAAAATTGAAATTACAGATAAAATCAATGATATTAACAGGCTATCATTATCAAGAGTTTACTTTATGTTTAATATGAATTTATAAAAATGAAAACAATTAAAATTATAATACCTTTTTTAGCGCTTTTCTTTATCTCTTGTGAAAAAGAGGGGATAGAAGGGCCAAATTTAAATGATTTATATGGGGACCTAACTATTGTTCAAGGCCTTGAAGTTATTGGGGATTCTACTGACTTTAGTAATAATGAAAATCTTTTTTTCACCGCATCTTTTTCTAAAATTGTAGACTGGAGCATTAGTATAGTTGGCCAAAATTCTGGATCAACAAAAGTAATATCTGGCAAATCCAATTCTATTAATGAAGAAAACAGCACTTGGAACGGAGGGGTAACTACTCTTCCTTTTTTTCAAGTAGAAAACTGCTCTGTTTTGCTCTCTTTTTCCAACCATAACGATTCTATTTTTAAAACATTAAATATTGTTTCTTCAAAAACCTATGGAAATGGGCAAGAGCTTTTGATAAGTGATTTTGAGAGTGGTTTTAATCCTAATTTTACTAGCTTTTTTCAAACAACCTGTTCAAAGAGTATAGAAACAGGTGGGGCTGGTCAAAAAGAAAGATATCTGTCTCAAGAGGGAACGTGTGATTGGGATTGGCTAATCGGATATATAGACTACCCCACATCCCATTGGCTTCAGCAAGGAGTGTTAAGCGCTGATCCTGACAATGTTTTTTTTAACATGATGATTTATGGCGACAGCACTCTGTCTCCTACAAATGAGGCTAATTCCCTTTTTAAGCTTGAGTTTTATGAAGATGAGAATCAAGATGATTATTATAACCCAAATAACGAAGACAGGCTTGACTATGAGTTTCATGTTGATTGGAATGGATGGAAAATGATATCTATAAGGTATAGTGACTTAATATTAGCAACAGACCCAAGTGGTGGTGGTACAGGGGGAAATGCAATAAGAGAGCCTAATAAAATAATTAAAATAAGAACTCTTCTCTTGGCTAATCCAACTTCTGGTTTTGCCAAGGCTGATGTTGATTATCTAATTTGGAGCGAGGGAAGCCCAATACTGGAACAATAAAATGTATAGAGTGTTTATTATCATATTTGTTTTTTTGTGTTCATGTAAAAACATGGACAAGCTTACTCTATATGATATAGAAATAGAAAATACTGAAGGAATAAATGGATTTACCTCTACAGAAATCTTTAGTAAAGGAGGAGGTGATGAGGTCTGGGGAATGGATGATGAAAACTGCAACCCATTTAGTTTCTCTTCTTTTGATGCTAGCATTGATTATTCTTTAAAACAAGAGTCTGGACTTGAAAAAAAGAACGAGCAAGAGCTTGATGAATTTTACAGTAAATTCAAACTTCCTACAGTTAAAATAAAAGACATAAAAAAAATCATTAAAAATTCAATTCATTTAAAAACAACAAAAAAACCATCTTGTGAATGGATTGGAATGGGGATTGGATGGGATGGGTGGCAGGGCAAAGACATGAGTGGAATAATGACAAAGTCTGCAATTGAGTTTTTAATTAGGGTTGATAAAGGGTCTATAACAAACCTTCCTGTTGTTTTTATTTTAGAAGACTACTCTGAAAATCAGTGCTTTGCTACAGCTAATTACCTTGGAATTGAAGGGGGAGAAATAACAACCTCTTGGACAAAAGTTACTGTGCCCCTACAAAGTTTTTCTTATTTGAAAAATAAAATAAACCTTACAAATGTTAAGCAGTTATTAATGCAGTGCTATGACGCAACAGATGTTTATATTGACGAGATAAAGATTGTTAAACACGAAAATAAGTATAAGAGGCTTGAGGACAACTTAACGGTTTTTGATTCAATTGGTCCAATTACAATTTTTGAAGACTCCTTGATTTCAAGCTGGGGTATTAACCATCCAAAGTGCTCTAACCTGAGTATTAAAAAATCTAATGGCAACACTTTTATAGAAATAAACACAGACTCTATGAGTTGTGACTGGCTAGAGTTTGGAATAAGCTGGAATAATTGGCTATACACAGATATTAGCCGCTCAATTAAAGACCTGAGTCTTGATTTTGAAATGAAAAATGAAAAAATGAAGCCTTTTACAATATCTTTAGAGGATTATTCTGGCGTAAAAAGCTCTTATGTTATAAGTGAGCAAAAAACTACTAGTAATTCAAAATGGACTGTTTTTTCTATACCTCTTTATCGCTTTCCAATAAAAAAATCAAAAATAAACTTAACAAAAATCAAGCAAATTAGGTTTGAGTTTGCCTATCAAACAAAGCTAAATCTTGACAATATTAAACTAACTAAAAATTAAAATTATGAAAAACTATCTTTTTTTAATAGCATTATTTATACTTCCTAACTTTATGTTTTCACAAGTTATGTGGGATAATTTTGAGGATACGCGAATCGGTTATTATGAATTTGTACATGGAGGAATGACAACAAGATATGCAAATCCAGATATGACTAGTTTTGTTAACACTTCTAGCACATGCGCCCAGTATGTAAGAAACCCGGGTGAGCTTTGGGATGTGCTTGTAATTATTGCTAACGGGCCTATGGCGGATGTTTCTGATTATGTAAACGGAACAAAAACTATGAGCGTTGATGTTTATAGTCCGGCAGCAGGTATTCCTGTTCAAATTACACTTGAAGACTCTACATTAGCCGGCCCCACCAACTACCCTACAGGAAGACACAGCATCTATCTTGGTGTAACAACTGTTGCAAATGGATGGGAAAATATAACCCTTACTTTTGATTCACAACCAGACCCTTCAATGTCTGATGTTGGACTTTCTTCTTTAATATTACTTTTCAATGGCGGAACAAACACTGGAGATATTTATTACTTTGATAATTTATACGGTCCGGAGCTTAACAACCAGTGCGATGGTTTTACAAGCGACCCTGCAAAAGATTTAGCCGATTGGGATTGTAGCTGGAACCTAGGAATGTGTCCTTCTGCCACTGCCTGCCCGTCTTATGACTATATGAGTGGATGGCTTAATCAAGTCTATAACCCCGAAACCAGCACAATTAATAATAGTAAGTATTGTGGTGAATATACTAGAAATCCTGACGCCAATGGAGAAGATGTTTTTATTGCTTATCCTTTAAATGGCGATTTTGAGGTTGGGTTATATCCGTTTTTTAACATGAAAGTTTATGGTCCCCCAACCTCTGTGTATGTATCCTTTCAAAATAATGGAAGCGAAGTAATTGGGTTTGAGCAAGGGATTTGGCAAAACAACACTTGGCAGCAATTAAATTTTGATTTATCTTCGGTTTCTTCTGGATCAATGAGTGTTGACAGGGTTGTTTTCTTTTTTGATCAAGGCATGGTTAATTGGGATAAGTATTATATAGATGATCTTGGGCTTTCTGCAGCGCCAGTTACTGTTTTAGAAAATAGTTCTGAGTTTGATATATCATCATACCCTATACCGGCAAAAGAAGATATAAATATTGCCTTTACTATTTCTAAGAACTCTTCTGTCTTAATTGAGCTAATTGATATTAATGGCCGCGTTTTAGAAACTTTTATAAATAAAAACCTAAGCCCAAATACATATAGTTATAAAACATATAAGGCTTTAAATCAAGGTTTATATCTAATAAGATCTACTGTTAATGGCTCTGTTTATACTCATAAAGTAGAGGTAATTAAATAACAAAATGAGACCTCTATTTACAATATTGTTTTTTTGTTTTTTATTTGGATTAAGCTCTTTTTCTCAATCTAAATATGAAACAACCCAAATAATTAAAAGCAAAAATGGCTTTCAACTTTTAAGAAACGGGGACCCTTACTATGTAAAGGGTGCTGGAGGAACCAAACATTTAAAAGAGCTCTCTGATGTTGGGGGTAATTCTATAAGAACTTGGGGAATAGAAAATGGTCAAGCTATTTTAGATAGCGCTCACAAACATGGGCTGACTGTATGTATGGGTTTATGGGTTAATCATGAAAGACATGGTTTTGATTATAATGACGAGTACTCTGTAAAAGCTCAGCTGAAGGGGTTTGAAGATGCTATATTAAAATATAAAAACCACCCAGCTCTTTTAATGTGGGCGGTTGGAAATGAAGTTGATTTATTTTATTCAAATTTTAGAGTATGGAATGCTGTTGAGGAAATAGCTGCCCTGATAAAGCAACTAGACCCAAACCACCCTACAATGACTGTTACAGCAGGAATAGACATGGCTGAGGTTTCAATGATAAAAAGGTTTTGTCCAAGTATTGATATCCTTGGTGTAAACACTTATGGAGGGATAGGTCCTTTGGCTGATCAGATCAGAAAATATGGATGGGACAAACCTTATATGGTAACTGAGTGGGGGCCGTATGGCCACTGGGAATCTCCAACAACATCATGGGGCGTATCAATTGAGTCAAATAGTTCTCAGAAAGCACAAATGCGTTTAAAGGGTTATAAGCATATAGAAAAAGATAAAGAAATGTGTATTGGTAGTTACGCCTTCCTTTGGGGTCACAAGCAAGAACAAACTCCAACCTGGTATGGTATTTTTACTGAAGACGGGAGAAGTACTGAAAGTGTTGATGTCTTAAATTCTTATTGGGCAAAAAACAAAACAAAAAACAAAGCTCCAATTTTAAATTCATTTTTGTTAAATAATAAAAATAATAAAGAAAATATAAAAGTTAAGAAAAGAAAAGAATGTGTGTTTTTAATTGATGCTATAGATTTTGAAAAAGACTCTTTAACATATACTTATGAATTAATGGCAGAAAGCACTGATAAAAAAGCAGGGGGAGATTTTGAGGTTAAATTAGACGGGCTTAAATACAAGATACTAAAACAAGAAAAAGGATTAATTAGTATTAAAGCTCCTAGCAGGTCTGGCCCGTATAGGTTTTATGTTTATGTATCTGATAATTATAACAATGTTGCAACTGCAAATATTCCTTTTTATGTTAAATAAATTAAAAAAAATAAAATGTCACTAATAAACTTATCCGTAGATTGTGTAATTCTTGGCTTTGATGATGATCAAAAACTTAAAATATTACTTATTAAAAAATCAATAGGGAAAAGTAAAGAGTTCCAATATGCAATACCAGGAGATCTTTTAGAAGAAAATGAAGATTTACTTTGTGGGGCAAAAAGAATATTAAAAAACCTAACCTCTTTAAACAATTTATTTTTAAAACAGTTTCGAGTGTTTGGGGATCCCCTAAGAACTAAAGATAAAAAAGATCAGCCCTGGCTAAAATTATATAGAAAAAACCCTAATGAAAGAGTTGTTACTGTAGGGTATTTATCTCTTGTAAAAATGGAAGATTATATTCCTCAGGCCTCATCATTTGCAATGGATGCTGAGTGGGTTAGTTTAAAGAAGGTTCCTAAAAATTTAGCTTTTGATCATAACGAAATAATTAAAAGTGGATTACGCTATTTAAGAACTCAACTTGATCATAAAATAATTTCTAACCTACTGCCTTCTAAATTTACACTTTCTCAACTTCAATATATTTATGAGATTCTTTTAGATGAAAAATTAGACAAGAGAAATTTTAGAAAAAATATTTCTAAAATTGATGTTATAAAAAAAACAAAAGAAAAACAAGAGGGAGTGGCTCATAAGCCCGCTTATCTATATACTTATGATAAATTATAAATTTTTATTTAGCTTTATTCTTTCCTGCTGATTGGCTAATTCCCATGCTGTTAAAAAAATAAGTTTAGTTATTTTTTCTATTTTTTTAAAATCTATTTTTTCAATAGTATCTGTTGGCTTGTGGTAGTCCTCATGTACGCCATTAAAATAAAAAATGACAGGAATATTGTTTTTGGCAAAATTATAATGATCAGAACGATAGTAGTATCTATTAGGCTCGTCTTCTTCATTAAATCTATAATCTAAATTTAAACCAATATATTTTTTATTAACCTCTTCACTAATATTGTGTAAATCTGTGCTAAGTCTATCAGATCCTATAAGATAAACATAGTTAGCAGTATCGTGCCAATCATCAAGTCTACCGATCATATCAATATTTAAATTAGCTACAGTATTTTTTAGAGGATATATAGGATTATCTGTATAATACTTACTTCCTAATAATCCTTTTTCTTCTCCAGATACAGCCATAATTAAAACGCTTCTTCTAGGTCCAAAACCTTCATTTTTTGCAATTTTGAATGCTTCTGCTATTTCCATAGCTGCTACTGTTCCTGATCCATCATCATCAGCTCCATTATATATTAAAGAATCATGTTTTCCTAAATGATCATAATGAGCAGTAATTATTATTAGCTGTTCTTTTAAATCTGTTCCTTCAATGTATCCTAAAACATTTTCTCCTTTAATTATTTGTTTTCTTTTAAATAATGCTTTTAGAAAATCACTATCACAATCTTCACATTTACATAAATGTCTTTCTGATTTTACTTTGAATTTTTGAAGGTATGTATTTTTTTTATATGGCTTGATGCCTATATTTTTAAAATGACTAGCAATATAGTGAGCAGCCATTTTTTGACCAGGTTTACCAGTTTCTCTACCTTCTAGAGAATCTGAAGCTAATATTTTTAGATGTTTTTCGAGATCATTAGTATTTATAGTATTAGAAAATTTTATATTATTTTGAGAGAAAGAAATATTATGTATAAAAAAACTTAAAATTATAAATATATTTTTTTTCACTATATTTTATTTATTTTATTAACCCTTCTTTCATGTCTACCTCCTTCAAAATTTGTTTCTAAAAAAACATCAAGTATTTGTTTGGTTTCTTGCCAAGAAATATGACGGGCAGGCATAGTTAAAATATTTGCATTATTATGTAATTTAGCTTGTTCAGCTATTTCAGGTTTCCAACATAAAGCTGATCTAATTTCAAGATGTTTGTTAGCACTCATATTTATACCATTTCCAGTACCACAAAATTGAATACCTAAATCATTTTTTTTATTTATTATTGATAAAGATAGTTTGTGTGCAAAATCAGGATAATCTACACTCTCTTCAGAAAAACATCCAAAATCTTCAACTTTATAGTTTTTACTGTTTAAATAATTTTTTGTTTCTTCTTTGTGAGAAAAACCAGCATGGTCACACGCTAAACCTATTTTCATTTTTTAATTATTAGTTATTAGTTATTGTTAAAATCAACTAAATTATGTTGATAAATAGTTTGTTAATACTTTAAAATAAAAGGTTAAATAAAATTGCTTAATCAATTTAAATACTAAGCATTCTTTATAATTAAAAGTCAATGATTTTTATTATTATTATTATTTAACTTTTCATTATTATTATTAACTTTTTCAAATATAAACTTATATTTTTTTATTAAAATTAAGTTGTTAAATCTATTATTAACAATATTTATTTTTTGTTAATATAAAACATAACATCTTAGTTTTCAGTTTGTTTAAATTAAAATAAATACTAATAACTATTAAAAACATATAGTAAATATTAAAACCTAATTATTACTTTTTTTTTTATTAACCATATTAACACTACATTATATTATTATTAATTTCTTTTTAAAATTAAAAAAAAATTTATATAATTATATATAACTAACAATAGTTTTTTTTACTCTTTTATTTTTAAAACAAAAAAAATTGTATTTTCACATTCAAATATAAATAACATAACTATGAATAAATTATTACTTACTTTTTTATCTATTTTAATATCTTTAAATCTTTCCTCTCAACAGTTTTGTGATGATTTTGAAAGTTATGTTTCTGGAGATCCTATTGCACAAACATCTCCTAATTGGAATAGTTGGGCTGAGCTTATGAATGGTGTTTCAGCTCCTTTTACAGATGAAGCTTTTGTAACAGATTTATATTCTAATAGTGGTTCTTTTTCTTTAGGATTTAATGCTAATCCTGCTGTTGCTGGACCTGAAGATATTGTAATATCTTTAAGTAATACAGGTGTTCCAACACCATATATAGCTGGAGTTTGTACACTAACGCACAATTTATTTATAACAACTGGTGCTTATTATAATTTACAAGCAGAAAACACTCCAGGAGTAACTTGGGCTTTAGATGTTACATTTGATCCATTAGGTGGTGTTAATTATGCTTCTTCAGGAAGTGCTCAATCATATTTAATGACTACATATCCTTTAAATCAATGGTTTGAAAATAAATTAGTAATTGATCTCTCTACAAATACTTGGGAAGTTTTTCATGATGGAGTTTCTCAAGGATCATTTTCAGCTATAGTTAATCAAATAGCTTCAGTTGATTACTATCCTACAGCAGGACAAGAGTTTTTTGTTGATGATTTATGTATTGATTACATAGCCCCACAGCTAGATCCTTTAAATGGTCAAATATTATCTGCAGTTGCTCTTGGTGGTTTAGCAGGGCAAGACAGATATCCTTCTGTAGAGGTTCGTAATTTTGGTCTTAATGATATTAATTCTTTTGATGTTACTTATGATTATAATGGTGTTCAAATAACTGAAAATATAAGTGGTTTAACACTTTCTTCTATGGCAACATATTCAGTTGATTTTAATAATTCTATTACATTATCATCTACTACAAATGCACAAGTATATATATCAAATATTAACGGAGGTCAAGCTCAAAGCACTTCAGATGATACTCTAGTACTTAATCTTAATATTGTTGTTCCTGCACAAGGAAAATTAGTAGTTGGTGAAGAAGCAACAGGAACTTGGTGTGGATGGTGTCCTAGAGGTGCTGTTGCTTTAAATTTTATGGATCAAGATTATGAAGGATATTGGCAAGGAATAGCTGTACATAATGGAGATTTAATGACTGATGCAACATATGATAATGGTATTGCGGGATATATTAGCGGATATCCAAGTGGAATTGTAGATAGAGGTTCAGTTATTGATCCTTCAGCCTTCAATGATGATTTTTTACAAAGAATTATAATTCCTCCTCATGCCAGATTAGATAATGGAGCTGTTATTGATGGAACAAAATTAAAAGTATCTATAGATATTGATTTTTTATTGCCTGTAAATGGAACATGGAGAATGGCATGTACAATAGTTGAAGATAGCGTAACAGGAACAGGACC
>Ga0257126_1002512_pt1 | contig 12017 bp, 9 predicted proteins | sample SI060_120mmetaG_FD_190151 | JGI IMG/M metagenome (GOLD analysis project Ga0257126, IMG submission 190151) | Marine microbial communities from Saanich Inlet, British Columbia, Canada - SI060_120m | ecosystem: Environmental > Aquatic > Marine > Inlet | place: Canada: British Columbia | collected... | reverse complement strand
AATTGTGATGTGCAGGGGGTTTCCGTTTCTGTCGGAACCAAGAACAGAATACGTTGGATTATTTGGGTCGTTGTACGTAATATTGATTTGGGTACCCTGATCGTCATCGGCATATCCAAGAATGTCAAATTCAGATTTACGTGGAAGAAGGTGCTTGCTTCGTGCTGCAATGCAAACATATGTTATGGTGCCATCAACACTTTCGACTCTTAGAGCATATGTCTCGTTGGTTGTTTCAAAAAACAGCGTGTAGGTCGAATTTGAATTTGGCTGATCACTGCTGGCCTGTGCTTTTGTGGTATCGGCAGGCATTGTTCTGTTCATTTTGACTGTTTACTTATGATTGCAAAATACGTTTTTTTTAAATTTAATTTTTTTTAAAAAAAGGTTTTATAATACAGAAACAAAAACAGTATACACTTTTTTCAATTGCGTACAGCAATGCCGGTACCTTTTTCAGTTGCGGCGGCAAACGTCGGCACGTTGACAGCCAACCTCGGAAAGTTGCTGGTTGAGTACGGTGTCGGCGATCCTGATGTTCGCACGCTGAGTACATACATTAAACAATTGTTGTACGACGTTGAAGACTTTAATGATGTTGAATCCCCTGCCTACATCTTGGCAATGGCAACAGCAAAACTGTTAATTGGCGATAACAGTCGCAAAAATTTTGAGTTTGAACGACATGGATCGCACGGAGTAGGCATTGAAACATTTGCATCGCTCAGCAAACGACCAAACTTAACCATCTTTGAACGCCTTGACGAACCAAAAAGTCATTACATCTTAAACATGTGCGAAGAACTCGTGGAGGCAGGCAACGTAGACAGTGCTGCATCGGTTCTTGCAGAGTGGATGAAAGATTCACGTGCCAACTGTGGCATATTGCCGTGCAGCGACAACGAGTGGATGCTTCACATTGTTGCTAACAGTGTTGCAATTACACACGCTCAAATAACCCGGGCAGTGGCCAAAAAGGTTACGTCGACGCACTGTGCTCGATTTACAGTTGATACACCCACGAGCATAACATTGCTTGTTGAAGCTCCAAATGCAATGACCATCAAAGCGTCGTCGCACATTCACTCGGCAAACAAGCACATTTTGGTCATGGGTCCCGACAAAGACAACCAGCACGGATTTTTGGTACCGTCATCAGGCTCGTTGTCGGCGTACAGCAATGATGTGTTGCAGGCGGCTGTGCACGCCGAAATAGAGGCCAATCCGTTGACGTTCAGCATGGCATCGGTCCGAGGTGATCGAGTGTCGGCAGCAATGTACGAAACAGAGACAAACGAATGCATTGTGCTTGGCATTTATCATTTTAAAAACCCAAAGCACGCAGATTGGCCAAAACAGTGTGCCGAGCTTTTGGACATGTACCACACTGTTTTGTCCAAGCTACAGGTGGGAGCAACAGTCATTATGGCCGGCGATTCAAACTTGCCAACGGTGGCCGATGCAAACGAGATGAATGCAGTGTTGCAGAAGCAGTACAGGCTTACAGCTGGCAATTCAAGTTCTTCAACCTTTGCTGCTCTCTTTTTGTCGGTGGTGGGCCTGTTTGCCAGCAAGCCAGTCATGAACAGTTGCTTCAAGGAAACATCTGCTCGAGGCCGTGCACTCCCTGCGTCAATTGGTCAGGCCAGCAAGTGCCAGGACAAGCGCAAGGACAAGACAGACGTGGCAAACAGTGTTGGCGCTTACGAAAGCAGTGCCAAGATTGGGTTTGTCTTTGATGCCACCGACAAAAACATTGCATCGTTCAACATGCATGTAGGTGATGCAGACAAGAAAACGCCGTCGCCCGAATTCTTTTTGGACCACCGTTGGGTTCTGGCCACGTTTGCTGCACGAGGAGCCTGCACTCCGGTTCGTGTTATACGGATTATTGCCCGTGTTTTGGTCCTCATGTGCATTTTATTGTTGATGGGCAGCATTTTGACAGCGCACGTGTAATTTAGTTTGTTGTGATTTGCTGCGATTTGCTGCGATTTGAAACACAATAAAAAACAATAATAGATGTATTTTAAATGGGGTCAGGGGTTGGGTTAGGGTTAGAGTATAACTTCATGTCACGATGTTGCAGCATTGTAAGAAAGAGGTTGGTGTGGGCTTCTAGATCTGCTTGGGGTTAGGGTTATTTGTACATTTTTATTATATTTTTATTGGCAACAAAATTATGCGCGAAAATAACATTTCCACCTTGACTGGTAGGGTTTCTTTCGTCATCCCAAGGCTCACCATATTTAGCATATTCCTTATACATCTACTACCTGACACACCCCCCCCCAAGCATCTTCATTGCAATGCTCTACTTGTGAAACTTCTGGTGATGTTGCTGGAGGGAAAGTATGCCGTCTGTGTGTGCGCGGTGGTTTTTCTTTGCCTCGGCTGGTCAATTGGCCGGATATCCCGGGAGTCAATTGAGTGGAAACCCGACGGTTTAAATTCTGTGGTCTACTCAGTAGATATGCAGCATGTGGACACGCGCGGGGCGCATGGGCTCAAGGTATCACACACACGCAAAGCGGCTTTATCAATCGATTTGGCCGACAAGACAAGGTGCCCGTTCACCCCACCATCTACAAAAGAGCAACATAACGGGGGGTGGTTGTACACAAAACAACTAATTAGGGCTCAACACGTGGCATTTGACAAAGGTTTTGGTCATGCCCTCGTCAATTTTTGGGACAACGCATCTGTATACGACATTGGTGCTGGCGTGGGACAATTCACAGCATTCAGCCAAGGCTCCTCAGTTCGCACACAGCCGTTTGATGGCGGAAACAACATTGAATCTTTCGCAGGCATGCATACCCCGCTTAGAAATGATCCAAATTACATTGTACCAAAAGTTTGTTGGATAGATGCTAGTGTCCCAGTGATAATGACGCCCAAGGAGTGGGTTTTGTCAATCGAAGTAGGAGAACATATCGCCAAGGCAAGAGAATCTGTCTTTTTGGATAATTTGGCGCGTTTGGCGACCCGTGGTGTTGTTCTGACATGGGCAATCAAGGGGCAAGGTGGTCATCAGCACATTAACGAGCAAAACAACGAGCACATTATCCAAGAGATGGCCAAACGGGGGTTGAGGTTTGACCGCGCCCAAAGTTTACGGTTTAGAAACAGCGTAACACAGTTGGAATGGTTACGAAACACTATTATGGTGTTTTTAGGGTAGCGATCTGCACAAACGCATGTATGCAATGTCGATGTTTTTATTAAACGTTTCTAACCTACCAAATACGCAAATTAGCGTTGTCGTTGTGGCCGACCACGCACGTATGCGATAAACAGTCTAGCCAGCAGACATCTTTCCAAGTCTGCGCGTGTTCAAAAATAACAAGATCAACAGGGTACGCTCGGTCATTGGCAATCGACAGCATTCGTATAGCAAACGCACCGGTAAACCAAAAGCCTGCTGTACCGTAGCCATATTTACTACGGGACAGTCTGTAATGGCCAATTGTTCTGTACGGTCTTATGTTATTCGAACCACGGCAATCAAGCGACACAAACTGACACTGCACCGTAACGGGCTCAGGCATGCAGTAGTGCGGGCAGCTGTCCACCAATATAGCGTCATCTTCAAAGTACAGAAACCAGTAGTTCGCTGGGTCGGTTTTGTAGCGTACCGCGGCTTTTGCGAAGGCATACTGTGCTTGGCCCCACACTTTGGCCTCTCGCTTGCAGTTTCGGGTAGTGCACGCTGCAGTCCATGATGGTAACATACGGGAACGTGTCGAGTTAATATGCACCATGTACCTTTGTTTTAAACTTTCCGACCGCCAGTGCGAAGAATGCAATGCAGAACCTACAAACGTATTTTGAGGAGTACTGCAGACAGATGCAAGCGCAAGCTGAACATTAAGGATCAGGACTGCAAACATGGAACAATATTTTATAACATGGTTACATGACAATACCTATAGTCAACAAACATCAATTGGCATTAATTGGCAAAACACTGATAAGAGTTACACCCGTGGATAATAGTTGGAGCAACAATGAGCAGTTTTTTTGACAGCGTAATAAAAAACGATAATTGGTGTTTTTGAAAGTACATGCTGTTGCCATGTCCGAGTGGTCAAGGAGGTTGACTTAAGATCAACTGGATGTTAATCCGCGTAGGTTCGAACCCTGCTGGCAACATTTGCTCGCATTCTTCGTTTGCACAGCCACCAAAACTCTTTTGGTGTTTATTTTAAGAAAGTTATGATTGTACTGTTGTATATAGGCCAATTGTAAACCAACTGTACTAATAAAAACAGTATTGCAAAGCATGCACACATTACAAGCCGCAGTTTTTTTTGGTTGTTTTGGGGTTGGGTTTGTGCAAGCGTGGAACAAGGCAACTAGAGTCTGATTTCAGTGATACCAAAGCTGCCCAAATGGGGATGTTACAGCAATCTTTGAGCATGTGGGCCATTTACGGGTTGAAAGGAGACACCCAATTAAAAACGATGGCGTGTACGCTGGCACGCCAGTCAACGCGCCCGGCCCGTTTCGATGAATCCTGGTCTTGCCGGTGCAACACAAATGAACATCTCAAGTTCTTAAAAAAAGCAGACTTAGTACATTGTTATTCATAAACATGTATTTTATATATATATATATATCTTTTTTTTAAAAAAACATTATTATTGATGACGCATAGTTTTGGAATCCTGGACCCCAAGGGCGTCGACTTAAAAGTGTTATTTCGTATTCAAGACAAGGGGTGGGTGTCAGACTAATAGAGTTTTTAGCGACTCTTTGTAAAAAGTGATCACCATGTTTTGGGTTTTTTTGCTGACACCCATTGTTTAGAACAAAACACCAATCACTTTTTAACGTTTTGATCTGACTTTTTTTGATTAGTCTGAAATATTTTATGTCTTGAATACGAAATAACAACTTTAAACGCACACCTAGGGGGTCTAGTCCCCCCTCTAAAAATCAATTTATTGAACACATTAAAAAAGTCATAAAATTAAAACAGCAGTGCTGTAGTATATAGTACCATACAAATATAAAACATAAAATACACAACATAATCATGTTTATTGTATTCATGATTTGGATTGCAGTTGTAAGCAAGAGTGTTTCGGGGTCGGCATTCGTCGACGAATGTTCATTTAGTTCGGATTGCACGGGCAGCCAAAAATGCATACAATATCCTGAAGACCCTACTACGTTAACGGGCACCTATTTTAATAAATGTGAAGATGAATGCACTATTACTTCCGTGTGTGATAGTGGCAGCGAGTGCGAGCCTCATGATCCTGCTGCATACATAACATGTGCACAGGTAACTGATGAAAACGATTGCAATTCTATTCCCGAGTGTATTTTTCGGGGAAGTACACGACAACGTAGAGTTCATGGTGATCATGGTGATGACGACGGTGCAGACGGAGATGACATAGACGATCCAAATGCTGGGACAGGCGGCATGGGAAACGCGGCAACGTGCGAATTTAAATCTAGCGGATCTGATGACCCTTTAGCTGATATGATAAACACATGTATTCTTACATGCAGTGCTGCTTTCTATGAAATTGTAGACGGCGAGTGTGTTTTTGTAAATGCATGCAATACTTACGATCAATGTGCAAGCTCTGCTAACAACAAAATTTGCTACCATGTTGATAACGGCGAACATTCCAGCTGTATTTGCAACACCCCTGAACTGGGCCACGAACCCACCAATGATTGCAATTGTCCAGACTTTTTATCCGCAGACACTAATAATGTTTGCACATTGCAAGGACATACTGTCACAGAAACATTTGAAAATGCAAACGTGGTTGGCGTCACAGAAGAAGGTGTAGAGAGCCACAAAAATAAATACGTACAATTGACAACCAACACCTTCGAAAAAACTGTGCAAGACGACACTGTAAGCGTAAGTTTTCGTGTACGAATACATGATACAACTAAAGCATTGCACGCAAAATTTACTCTTGCTAATAACGAAACATTTATTGCAGTGTTAAGCACGGAAACAAGTTTAGCAACAACAACAACCACAACCTCAACAACGTTCACAGCAACCTCTACAACAAAATCATTTACAACGACAACAACAACAACAACAACAGGGTCCAACAACGCAATTACAACGACAATTGCTACTACGGGTACCGACGGCCCTGACAACGAAGACTCTCAGTCGATTGAGTTTTTTGGTGCATTGTCGTTTGACTCGCAAAACGTCTCGACCAAACTGTTTCCTAATATGGAAGCCGGCAAGTGGCATACAGTACAAGTGCATTTAAAAAAATCTGGAAGTACTATTTCTAATATTATGGAGATTCATATGTCGATTGATGACTTTTCACAAAGTCTTGTACCAAAGCTAGTAACAGTGCTTAGTCCAATCAAAAAAGTTGAATTTATTGTAGACAACGTCGGGGAACGCGCAGACATTGATAATGTAGCTACACAGACAGATGATACGTTTAAACCTGCTACCGATACTTTAACGACGCAGCTTGATTTTTCAGAGTTAAAGTGTTTCAGTGAAGACGACTGTCCTATTAGAGTGAATTCTGAATTTAAGCTAAGTGTGCCAAACTTAGTCTACCAGCCAACACACCTACTTAATTTAAAGAACAATACAGTAATTAATATGATGTTAAGCACAACCTCAAATACTTTTAGCACCACGCTCACAGATAACAGGGACAATACCGTTAAATTAACGCTCACTGATGGTACACTAGAAATGTGCGGCGAAACAGTGTCTGTACCGTCGGTTGTTTTGTCAAATTATTTTTTTGTTACACTTAACTTTCCTTCATTTCTTTCGTCTGAGATTGTGCAAGTCACAATCAACGGCGAAAGTACCAATCATCAATTTAATTGCACTGCGTTTGCAGAATCAACAAGTATTTACAGCATGACACTGCTTGGCTTCACAAATTTCGAATTGAATGCCTTTGCGGTAAGTGGTGAGTACTGTACAAATTGCAAGTACGATCCAGCTACTCCTGTTACTACAACACCAGCTCCTGCCTCAACCAAAAAGAAAAAGACTGGTACTATTGTAGGTATTGTTGTTGGTGGTTTGGTTGGCGTTGTTGTGATCATCGTCGTCTGTGTAAACAAAGAAAAGCTAAAAAAGCTTTTTGGATTAGACGCAGACTTTGCCGACAAAAGCGTTCTAGATCAACTTATTTTATAATTATGATTAAAACTGCTGGGATTCGTAGACTTACTTAGTACAATGTTACTCGTACATATACATAAACATATATTTATATATATATATTTTTTTTTTTAATTTTTTTTTTTTAAAGTGATGACGCATAGATTTGGAATCCTGGACCCCAAGGGCGTCGACTTAAAAGTGTTATTTCGTATTCAAGACAAGGGGTGGGTGTCAGACTAATGGAGTTTTTAGCGACTCTTTGTAAAAAGTGATCACCATGTTTTGGATTTTTTGCTGACACTCATTGTTTAAAACAAAACACTGATCATTTTCAAACGTTTTGAGTTGACGTTTTGTGATTAGTCTGAATTTTTTTTTGTCTTGAATACGAAATAACAACTTTAAACGCACGCCTAGGGGGTCTGGCCCCCCATCTTAAAAATCAATTTATTGAACTAGGATTTTAAATTTTAGGCAATGCATAAACACACCGATCTGTAAATTCTCGACCAACGTAAGTAAAAGGGGCGGCTAATCTAAGTCTTTTTGGGCGGTGGAAACTTTGCCACTCCTCAACAATATGAACATTGGCCTCTCGAAGTTCATTGGAATGCCCAGCGGTAACCAGCAGTATCGTATCTATTTTTTCGTGTAACAAAAGAGCATTCTCCCTCATAAATTTTTGAAACTCGAACCCCAGAAAGTCAGTGACATTTTGGTAGTCTTCATGTTCCAAAATTTTTGTCATCGCGTGTATAATGCTGTCCGACACAATTATATAGTTGTGTGATAATTCTGTATACCCCGGTGGAAGGTGGTTGGTTTTGTACGTGCTGTCGTTACACCGGCCAAATGACCATTGACAGTTACCGCACGCAATAACCCAATCTTCAGGTGATTGTTCGGGGGTGTAGCGTTTGGTTGTGTCATTCGGCATTGCATGTAGAATCCAATCCAAAGCTTTTTTGCCCGGGTTGGATCCATCTGTTTTTCTTAAACCGCCGTTTTTTTCTAATCTGTTTGCAAACGTTGCAAGTTCTTGCATTCTTTTTTTGGTTGTAATTGTATCCACCTTCATGTCATCACTGTCTAAGAATTCAAAGGTGCCGGCAGACGATTCGGTAGATATACGTGATGGCGATCCAGCAAGCAAAACACGAATCTCACGGTCGGCATCAAACCCTTGATCTACAATTTCGCGTACTGCAGGTGCTACAAAAAAATCGTTCGTTTGTTTGGCGTCTATGTGATTTCTCTGTGTAATAGTACCGTTTGCATGAACATAGCAAATGTGAATTGTCGATTCGCCATTAAAAATAAAAATGTATGATTTGCCTGTCCAATTTTGTTCTTTTAAAATGGGTTGAGCAGATTCAATCATGCTTTCCATTTGAAGATCAACATCCCAATACACGGGAGTATATTTTGCCATTGTGCTGTTGACGATGAATTATGTCCGGCCTATATACCACGTCCTTAAGTTCTAAAACATTTGATTTGTTTTATTGGATTCAATTTGTACGCCTAGGAGGTCTGGCCCCCCATCTTAAAAATCAATTTATTGAACTAGGATTTTAAATTTTAGGCAATGCATAAACACACCGATCTGTAAATTCTCGACCAACGTAAGTAAAAGGGGCGGCCAATCTGGTTTTTTTGTGGGCGGGTTCCTCAGAATCAATACCGCACGCAATAACCCAATTTTCGTCATCCGGCATTGCACGTAGAATACAATCCAACGCGTCTTTTCCCGGGTTGGATCCATCTGATTTTTTTAAACCGCCGTCTTTTTCCAATTTGCCTGCAAACGTTGCAAGTTCTTGCAATCTTTTTTTGGTTGATATTGTATCCACCTTCATGTCTGCACTGTTAAAGAATTCAAAGGTGCCGGCAGACGATTCGGTAGATATACGTGATGGCAATCCAGCAAGGACAACACGAATCTGACGGTCCGAGGTGAAATCAGAAAACATTTCTACAATTGTGTATAATCTAGTAAAAAAATCCTCCATTTGGTTGGTGTTTATGTGTCTTTTCAGTAAAGTACTAGTACCGTTGGTAAGAACATAGCAAATGTGAATTGTCGATTCGCCAATAAAAATAAAAACGTGTGTTTTGCCCCTCCATTTTTGTTCTTTTAAAATGAACCTAGCATCTTTAATCATGCTTGCCATTTGAAGATCAGGATATTTTGACATTGTGCTGTCTGTTGACAATGAATTATGTCCGGCTTATATACTACGTCCTTAAGTTCTGAAACATTTGATTTGTTTTATTGGATTCAATTTGTATTTAGGGATGCTTTCTATCCATGTAAAAACGTAGACAATGCCACTGCCTACGTTTACGTGCATGCCGTTAAAATCGCAGCCTCACATAAACAAAATGGATGAACCAAGCAACATCAAGCAGGTTGTTGGGCTGTGGTCGAAATGCATCTTGTATTTTTTGATGATAGTTGTGTGTTTTCGGTTTGCAGCAAAGTGCGATGATGCTGCAGCATGCCGCTTGCAAGTGATGGGCCACATTTATCCAGCAACATTCATGGTGGCCTTGGCGTGGTCGTGGCACAGCCCCAAGCATCGAACGGCCGAGTGTTGGGCAATGATTGCATTTTGGTTGATGTACTGGATTATTGATGCAGTGCAACAAAACGGGGTCGACTTTTCAAAGTTAAAAATAGTGCAGCACTATGCATTTACGCTGCTGGTTGGCATGTGCGGGATCTACCGTCTGTGCCGTGGCCCGATCATTGACACGTTCATAATGAGCGTTCTTGTGTCGGGCTTTCTGCTGTTTGTGTACATGCATCCGCAGCCCAACACTATTGGTGAGACCATGCACCTTGTTTGCGCGGGGTGGCTTTGCGCGTTTTTGGTGGCGTATTTATTTAAATGCAACTTGGAAGGATCGGCTTTTATGATCATGGCAGCAACCAGTTTTGTGTGCTCTCAATTGGCACTGACCAGTGTTGCTGTCGGCTGCATGGATACGGTGGCGTACTTTGTCCTTGCAACACTGCTTGGGTTTTTTGTGCATTGTATTTTTTTTTAGATAATTTTTTTGAAAAGAACAAGATAAAGCAGGGCGACACATTAGTATAAACACTACTTTAAAAGTGTGTCTGTGCATCAGTACCATGAGTGTAAACCAAGCAAAAAAAAGAAGAGTCGGGCAGTTTGTTGCAACTATATTCACATTTCCAGAAATTACATTTCAGCTGAAAAATGCTGAGCTTGTACTGCAATGGTTTCAAAATGAAGAAGAATATGTAGACAAGAGTATCAATCAGAAATTTAATTTGATAATGAACAAAATTGTTGGTAATGACACTGACTCATTTCAACGTACTCATGAACATGCAGAGGCAACATTGATTAGCATAACGTTGTGGTGGAAAGATCAGATACCGTACAAATTTGAAATTGATGGATTTTTTGACACAACAGGCGATGACATTAAACAAAAACTCAAGAACACATTAGAGACCTCTAAAAAAACTCTAGGTACGTTTGGCATGCAGGCTATTGTTAACTTTGTAAATGAGCTTGACAAAATGCATGACACAGATCTTAAGTTAACAACCATTCCTTTGCACATTCAAGATGAGTGGTACATTACGAATGCACCAGACCCTAAAATAAATTCTTCTGATCTTCGTACATGGGATTCTGAATCGATAGATACTAAAAGCAACAGAGTGTCAATGTATGTTAAGCAACGAATGGAAAAACTGTTCAAGCCTGGTTTGTCGAAACATGACGACAGCTACAAAACTTTTATGAAAAACATGAAGACGGGCGGATTTTACGGGTTTGCAGGCTTTAGACCAATTTTAGAAACTGAACCTAAACATCTGTATGTTGAAAACGTTGGCATAATTGAACATAACATTGCGGAAATGAGTGCGGCGTTTGCAGATCGATGCATTGTGTAATGTTGGATTTAAAATAAAAAAATCAAAAACAGTATGGATTTTAATTTTAACAAAACAAACACCATAAAGTATGCAGATCATTATAAGGCGGCAATACAAGTTGCAATAAAGTAATTTAATTTACACAATGTTAGATTCAGCTGGTAAAACGACTGGTATTGAGGAACCACCGGCGGGCGACACAGATTCTGAAGACTCGGGCTTAGACGACGATCTTGACGCCGGTACAGATGGTAGAGCCGACTCAGGCGGGAGCTCAGACGGGAGCTCAGACGAGAGCTCAGACGAGAGCTCAGACGAGAGCTCAGACGAGAGCTCAGACGAGAGCTCAGACGAGAGCGACGATGAAATAAAGCAATTAAAAAAACAACTGAACCACTTTGAAACAGCACAGAAAACGCAGCACAGCGAAATAGCAGCACGTTTTGCTAAATTAGAAACCGAAATTAATACATTGTTGCAAGCACACAACATGGCAACACCAAAGCAACGATTTACTTTATCTTCAAAGCACGAGTCGGAATTGCAGGAGATTTTTAGGCAATTAATTCGCGATCGATGTTTGTTAGTGGAAGGTGACCTTGACGACAAGCTTAAACATATCAAGACTCTGCTGCTGCTGCGTTTTCCGGCACAGTAGCAATACTTATGTATATGGGGTATTTTTAGATTTTATAAGAAAGAATAAATGCCTGTTTTTGTCCATCCGTGCAGTACTATTCATACCGCCATACCTTTAATTCTAAGTAAATCAGATGATTCGTGGCCAAAGGTGGGAGAACCGGTGTACGTAACAGTACCACAACGTGCGTTTTTTTATGGCCGGCCAGTATGCCAAATTGGTAAACCCACCGATCAGCTGCTTGGCATTTGCACAGAAAGAATAACACACATGGATGACATTGTAAGTGTAAATACAGTTATTCGGTTTTTTTCGGTGAT
>Ga0257126_1002505_pt1 | contig 12038 bp, 8 predicted proteins | sample SI060_120mmetaG_FD_190151 | JGI IMG/M metagenome (GOLD analysis project Ga0257126, IMG submission 190151) | Marine microbial communities from Saanich Inlet, British Columbia, Canada - SI060_120m | ecosystem: Environmental > Aquatic > Marine > Inlet | place: Canada: British Columbia | collected... | reverse complement strand
GACCACTTTAATTTTATGGGAAAATCATAAGGTTTGGAAGGTGAGACACCACATAAAGCTGTATCATAATCAACGGACCACCAAATGTAGTAGATGAATTCATGGGACATGATTTCCCATTTTTTTGAGAAAATGAGAGTATTTGGGAAAAATATATCATATTTCGCGTCAAAATATGCAAAAAGGCGTCGCGCAGCCGCGGAATCGCTGGTCGGTCAGCTGAGAACGAGGGCCGCGCGAAAACCTCCCATGGTTTCCCAGATCGCAGGCTTTCCATCGCAGGCTTGCCTAAAAATGAGTGCAAGGCCCAGAGATCCCGAGACCGCTCTGCGCATCCAGCCCCGCCGGCAGTTTAGGCAATATCCGAAGCAATCAGCCCGCGCGCCAGCTCCGCATATGCCTGAGCCATCGGCCCATCGCCCGCCGCGGCTGGGGTGCCACTGTCACCTGCAAGACGCACGTCCAGATCCAATGGCAAAGAGCCCAGGAGCGGCACTCCCAACTTCTGCGCCTCCAAGGCCACGCCCCCATGCCCGAATATATGTGCTTCATGGCCGCATTTGGGGCAGATATATTGGCTCATATTCTCAATCATGCCCAAAATGGGCGTGTGCAACGTGGCGAACATATCCAAAGCCTTGCGCGCATCCAACAGCGCGACATCCTGCGGGGTAGAGACCACAATGGCGCCAGTCAGCTCAGTCTTCTGGCACAGTGTCAGCTGAACATCGCCGGTGCCGGGCGGCAAGTCGATGATCAAGACGTCCAATTCCCCCCATTGCACCTGATTGAGCATCTGCTGCAATGCGCCCATCAGCATCGGACCGCGCCAGACAACCGCCTTATTCGGATCGACCATCAGACCGATCGACATCATCGTAACGCCATGGGCCTGGAGCGGAATAATAACCTTACCATCGGGACTGGCCGGGCGTTTGCTCACGCCCATCATACGCGGCTGGCTCGGACCATATATATCTGCATCAAGCAGCCCGACCCTTCGGCCTTGCTTGGCCAAGGCCACTGCCAAATTGGAAGATACCGTAGATTTACCAACACCGCCCTTGCCTGAGGCAATCGCCACCACGCGATCCACACCCGGCACTTTGAGCGGCCCGTCTTGCGGTTTGGGATGCCCCCCCACTTTCAAATTGGGCGGAGCCGGCTTTTGCTCATGTGCCGTGACCACAGCGGTGACGCTGGACACTCCGTCGAGCTGAATCACAATTTGCTCCGCGGCGGCGCGAATGTCCGCCAGCTTGCCGGCGATCTCTGGCGTTGGCGCTTCAATGACGAAGCGCACCGCCTCCCCCTCCACGACAACCGCGCGAATGAAATCGCGGCTCACCAGATCCCCCCCATCGGGCAATTGCAGACGGGCCAAAGCGGCCAAAATATCAGAACGGTCGATTGGCATCCAAGCTCTCCTCAATCCTTTGCGCAGCTATGCCCGCGCAAATCCCCTGATGCAAGCCCAGGCGCGCTATGCCGCGAGAGCCATGCAAATGCTGCATAGCGGCAATTCCCAAACATGCGTTGCGAAACTTGGCCACGCGCTCCACATAGAGCGCATCAACACTCCGGTTGATATAGAGGATAGAACGATGACAATAGTAACAGATTTCAATGTAACCGCCCCTTCTTTCAGCGCTGCGATCGTAGCGCGCTGGACCGCTTTGCGTGAGCAAATGGCCAAACGTGCCCTGTACCGCAAAACAATTTCCGAATTGCAATCTTTGACCGGCTGCGAGCTGGCGGATCTTGGCATTCATCGCTCCGCGATCAAAGGCATCGCTCTGGAAGCCGCATTCGGCAAATAAGCCAGACATAGATTTTGCAGATCCAGCGCCTAAGCCTTGGATCTGTGAACGAGGCTTTCTCCTCCATGAAGCCTGCATAAAACGGCGCCATCTTTCTCCCGGATGGCGCCGTTTTTTGTTCGATATTCGATCCTACGGGTTGTTGAGTTTTGCCGGCTGCGGTAATACCTCCAGCCTATGACTTATTCTTTGCTGACCGGTCTCGTGCTCTTTTGCTTTGTTTCCTCGATCACGCCCGGGCCCAACAACTTGATGCTTATGGCCACTGGAGCCAATTTCGGTGCGCGGCGCGCGCTGCCCCATGCATCCGGGATTGTTTTGGGATTTACCTTCATGATTATCGCCATCGGATTGGGTGTGGCGCAGCTCTTTGAAGCCTATCCTGTGGCGCATCAGCTGCTGGGCGGAATCTCGGTCATCTATCTGATTTATTTGGCCTATAAAACCGCAACGGCCAGCACAAATCTAGACAGCCCAGAACCCACGGGCAAGCCCATTACATTCTGGCAAGCCGCGGCCTTTCAATGGGTAAACCCAAAGGCCTGGACCATGGCCCTGGCTGCGGTGACGGTTTATGCGCCCCAGCCCGTGACCAATACAGACGTCATCACTGTTGCCCTTATTTTCGGCACCATTAACCTGCCCTGCATCAGCGTCTGGCTGGTGCTCGGGCTGAAAATGCGACGGTTTTTGACAACGCCAGCACGGCTGCGCGGCTTTAACTGGACGATGGCGGGACTTTTGCTTCTGTCTCTCGCGCCGATTGCAACGTTAAACTGAGCGGCAAACGGTCAGGCCGCTAAAGCCCCAATCCATCGCAAAGGCGATAATAGGCAACCCTGGCCTCGACCCCCAGGGGATAGAATGGATGAAAAGGAATTTTCCGCAGGCGCGTCACCGGAAAATCCAGATCCGCGTGGGGCCTGCCCACAGCCCAAGCGGCCAAAACCTTCCCCATGGCGGTCGCCATGGCCACCCCACGCCCGTTATACCCAAGCCCCGCAGCCATGCCATTTCCGAAATCATGCAAATGCGGGTATTGATCAGCGGTGGCGGCAATGAAACCGCCCCACTCAAACTCCCAACGCACCCCTGCCAATTGAGGAAAGAGCTTGATCGACCATGCGCGCGCTTGGGCGAGACGGGCCCGTGTGGCCTGAACAGAATAGCCACCGCGCGCGCCCATCACAAAACGCCCGGCCGCATCCATCCGAAAATAGGACAGGAGCCGGCGGGTATCAGAAGGTGCATGGCGTCCCGGCAGGATATGGTCGCGCAGCTCTTTTGAGAGCGGCTCTGTCGCCACTTGTACCGAGCGGATCGGCACCACGGATTGTTGCAAGCCCCGATGTAAAGGACCACTGTAGCCGTTGGTGCATAGCAGCACCCGCCCAGCGCGCAGCTGCCCGCCTTGCGTAACCAGCAGATGCTCTTGACCGCGGCGTTGCAATTTTTCGACCCGCGAGCCCCCAAAGATCCGCACCCCAGCAGCTCGGACGGCCTCACATAGGCCCAAAGCATAGTTGAGCGGATGCAAATTGCCGCCGCGTGGGTCGATCAGCCCACCGATATAGGCCTTCGTGCCAATGGCCTGGGCCACTTCTGTTTGCGATAAGAGCGTCAACTCTGCGCCGTGTTGCGCCCATTGTTCGGCTTTTTGTGCCAAAGACGTCATGCCGCCACGGTTATGAGCCGCACGCAGCCAACCCACCGGGCGCGCATCACATTGAATTTTGTGCTGGGCGATCAAGTCAAATACCAGCTGCCCAGCCTCACCTGACAGCCGGATCATCCGCAGGCCCATCTCGGGGCCAAAGCGCGCAATGGCGTCATTGGGTGGCGCGATCAATCCCGGATTGACCTGCCCTCCATTACGCCCTGACGCGCCCCACCCCGGAGTTTGCGCCTCCAAAACCACAACAGAACGGCCCATTTGTGCCAGGTGCAGCGCCGCCGAAAGGCCCGTAAACCCCGCGCCCACAATCGCCACATCCGCTGACACATCCCCCTGCAGCTCCGCACAGGGCTCGGACGGCCGCGCAGTGGCCGACCAAAGTGAATTGGCGATTACAGGTTCTTCATTAGCAATCATGGCCGCGCGCCTTCAGGATAAGAACATGCAGATTTTGTGGCGCATGTTCGCAATCCACTCAAGACAAATCCACCAACCGGAGCCTAAAACGGCGGGTCGCCAACCGCATCGGCACTTTGGATATATTGCGCGACCACCTTCTTTGAGCCCGCTTTGTCAAATTCGATATCCAACTTGTCGCCCTCAATTGTTAAAACTTCGCCATAGCCAAATTTTTGGTGAAACACGCGATCGCCAACGCAAAAGGCTGAGACCGCTGTCATGTCGATGGTCATATGGGTTGCTTGCTGTGGTTGGCGCACACCGCGTTGACTGCTGCGCTCTTGTAAGCGCCGCCAGCCCGGTGAATTATACACATCCGCTTTGCTGGCCCGTTCAAAAATACCACTGCCCGACGCCTCCTGCACCGCAGGGTTGGCGCTGGACGCCATACCGGCGGCCCCAAAGCTGCCACCATAAAGCCCAGGCGGGGTGAGTACATCCACATGCGCGCTCGGCAGCTCGTCGATAAACCGGCTTGGCAACGCCGATTGCCATTGCCCATAGACCCGGCGATTTGCCGCAAAAGAAATCGTGCAAATTTCTTCGGCGCGGGTAATGCCCACATAGGCCAGGCGCCGCTCCTCCTCCAATCCCTTCAGGCCGCTTTCGTCCATGGAGCGCTGCGAGGGAAAGAGACCATCTTCCCAACCCGGCAAAAACACCATCGGGAATTCCAGCCCCTTGGCCGCATGTAGCGTCATGATCGAGACCTTTGCCCCATCTGATTGCTGTTCATTGTCCATGATCAGGCTGACATGTTCCAAAAACCCTTGCAGGTTCTCAAACCCTTCCAACGCCTTGACCAGCTCTTTGAGGTTTTCCAAGCGCCCCGGTGCCTCTGGCGTTTTGTCATTTTGCCAATGGGCGGTGTAGCCACTTTCATCGAGAATAATTTCGGCCAACTCCACATGGGTATCAGCCTGCTGGCGGACCTGCGCATGCCAACGATCAATACCATCTATCAGGCGCGCCAGCTCCACGGCCCCTTTGCCACCCAGATCTTTCGCCGCCAGCAAAATTCGCGCGCCCTCCACCAAGGACACGCCATTGCTACGCGCAGCGGTTTGGATTTTCTGCTGCGCCTTATCCCCGAGCCCGCGCTTCGGCGTGTTGACAATGCGCTCAAAGGCCAGATCGTCATCGGTGCTGACCGCCAGGCGAAAATAGGCCATGGCATCTCGTATTTCCATCCGCTCATAAAACCGAGGGCCACCAATCACACGATAGGGCAAACCGATGGTCAAAAACCGGTCTTCGAACGCGCGCATTTGATGGGAGGCACGCACCAAAATGGCCATGCTGTCGAGATCAAAAGCCGCTTGCCCGCGCGTGCCGCGCTGTGCCGCTTCGATCTCCTCGCCGATCCAACGGGCCTCTTCTTCGCCATCCCAATGGCCGATCAGGCGCAGCTTTTCGCCCTCGTCCTTTTCGGTCCAAAGCGTTTTGCCCAAACGGCCTTTATTGCCGTCGATCACCGCGCTGGCCGCCGCAAGAATATGCGGGGTGGAGCGGTAGTTTTGCTCCAAGCGCACCACATGTGAGCCGGGAAAATCTGTCTCAAACCGCAGAATATTTCCCACCTCTGCACCGCGCCAGCCGTAAATCGACTGATCATCATCGCCCACACAGCAAATATTCTGATGCCCCTGCGCCAATAGCCTTAGCCACAAATATTGCGCCACATTGGTATCTTGATACTCATCCACCAAAATATAGCGAAAGAACCTCTGGTATTGGGCCAAAACTTCGCTGTGGTCTTGAAAAATTGTCACCACATGCAAAAGCAAGTCACCGAAATCTGCGGCATTCAAATCGCGCAGGCGATTTTGATATTGCGCGTAAAGCTCAACGCCCTTGTGGTCATAAGCGCCAGCCTCTGAGGCCGGAACTTGCCCTGGTGTCCAGGCTCTGTTTTTCCAACCATCAATGATGCTTGCCAATTGCCGCGCAGGCCAGCGTTTGTCGTCAATCTGCGCCGCTGAAATCAATTGCTTCATCAACCGCAGCTGATCGTCGCTGTCCAGGATGGTGAAATTGCTTTTCAAACCCACCAATTCCGCATGTCGGCGCAGGATTTTCACACAGATCGAGTGAAACGTGCCCATCCAAGGCATGCCCTCGACCTGACCAATCAAATGACCCACCCGATCTTTCATCTCTCGCGCGGCCTTATTGGTAAAAGTGACCGAGAGAATTTCATTCGGACGCGCCGTGCCCGTATTGAGCAAATGCGCGATGCGCGCGGTGAGCGCTTTGGTTTTACCGGTCCCTGCTCCCGCCAGCATCAAAACCGGTCCGCTCAACTGCTCCACCGCCGCGCGTTGCGCCGGGTTCAGCCCGTCCATATAGGGCGTCGGGCGGGCAGCCATGGCCATTTGACTCAAGCTGGGGGATGCGGCGGCCTCAAAGGCCTCTGATTCATCAAAACTGCTCATACGGGCAATCTAGCGTTATTTGCCCCAAAGTGAAACAATTGTTCGCGTTGTGTTCTTATGTTTTCATAAAAATGCAAATCGAAGCGAAAATAAGGCTTAAACTCGCAAATTAAATGATGTAAGCGCTTGCATATGGATCTCAACTCAAAATACCCCGCCATTTCAGACTTACGCACGAAAGCGCGTAAGAGAATTCCGCATTTTGCTTGGGAATATCTCGACAGCGCCACAGGTGATGAAAGCACATTGCATCGCAACCGATCCTCATTGGACGCGATCCATTTCGTCCCGCGCGGGCTTCGCGGCGAAATCAAACCGCAATTGGCGACGGAATTTCTGGGCAGATCATATTCCGCCCCCTTCGGCATTGCGCCGGTTGGCATGTCAGGTTTGATGTGGCCGGGCGCCGAAAAAGCGCTGGCCGGGTTTGCGGCGGGCGCGAAAATTCCCTACGGCATGTCAACGGTTGCGACCACCACACCCGAAGATGTGGCCCCTCATCTGGGTGATATGGGATGGTTTCAGATGTACCCGCCCCGCGATGAAGCTATTCGCAATGATATGATCCAGCGGGTGAAAGACGCGGGCTTTACCACTTTGGTGGTGACCATCGACGTGCCAGCGCAATCGCGGCGCGAACGGCAGATTCGCGGCGGGCTGGTACAGCCACCGCGCCTCACCCTCCGCATTTTAGCACAGGTGGCCGGCTGTCCTGAATGGGCCCTGCGCACGGCGCTTAACGGCAAGCCACGCATGAAAATGATTGAAACCTACGGCAAGGCGGTCATGGAGAGCGTGGCCTCCCTGCCCTCTAACAACCACGTGGGTTACCTGCTGCGCACCGCACCAGATCACAGCTATGTGAAACTGTTGCGCGACGCGTGGGATGGACCTTTAATTGTCAAGGGCGTGATGTGCCCAGATGATGCCGCGCCCTTAGAGGGGCTCGGCGTGGATGCGGTTTGGGTCTCCAACCACGCCGGTCGGCAATTTGCCGGCAGCCCGGCAGCGATTGATATGCTGCCGGCCGTCAAAGCAGCCACCAATCTCCCACTTATTTTTGACAGCGGTATTGAGGGGGGCTTGGACATGCTGCGGGCGCTCGCATTGGGCGCGGATTTCGTCATGATGGGGCGCGCTTGGCACTATGCGCTTGGGGCTGTTGGTACAAAGGGACCGGCGCATTTATATGATATGTTGGTGGATGATTTGACGTCAAATATGATCCAGATTGCCGCGACCCATCTGAGTGACTTGCCCGATTTGCTGCATAAATATTGATTTATTCGCATATTTGATTGGATAGGAATTCGAGTTTTCCTGAGAATAAAATCCGATTTACGCGCGAATTCTGGCGATACGGGCTCAAAAACAATTTGTAACTCTGGGAATTCTAGCTTTAAATGCTGCAGGCGCATTGCAACGAGGAATACTCATGGCTGACTTCAAAAAAATTCTGATTGCCAATCGTGGTGAAATTGCAATTCGCATCATGCGCGCGGCAAATGAATTGGGCAAGCGCACGGTGGCTGTCTATGCCGAAGAGGACAAGCTCGGCCTACATCGTTTCAAAGCCGATGAAGCCTATAAGATCGGCGAAGGCCTGGGGCCGGTTGCAGCCTATTTGAGCATTGAAGAAATTTTACGCGTGGCCAAGGCCTGCGGCGCGGATGCTATCCATCCCGGCTATGGTCTTTTGTCAGAGAACCCCGATTTTGTAGATGCCTGCACGGCAGCGAACATCGCTTTTATTGGTCCGAAGGCCGAGACCATGCGCCAGTTGGGCGATAAGGCGAGCGCGCGCCGCGTGGCGATTGACGCACAAGTTCCGGTTGTTCCAGCCACCGATGTGCTTGGCAATGATATGGATGCAATCCGAGCAGAGGCGGCGCGCATTGGCTATCCTTTGATGCTGAAAGCCAGCTGGGGCGGCGGCGGGCGCGGCATGCGTCCGATACATAATGCCGAGGAATTGGAAGAGAAAGTTTTGGAAGGCCGGCGTGAAGCAGAGGCGGCCTTTGGCAATGGTGAGGGCTATCTGGAGCGGATGATCGAGCGTGCACGCCATGTTGAAGTGCAAATCTTAGGCGATAAATTTGGCGATATTTATCACCTCTATGAGCGCGATTGCTCCGTTCAGCGCCGTAACCAAAAAGTTGTCGAGCGCGCGCCAGCCCCCTATTTGACTGAGGCCCAACGGGCTGAAATTTGCGCTTTGGGAAAGAAAATCTGTGCCCATGTAAATTATGAATGTGCCGGCACCGTTGAGTTCTTAATGGATATGGACAGTCAAGAGTTCTATTTCATTGAGGTGAACCCGCGGGTGCAGGTGGAACATACGGTGACAGAAGAGGTCACCGGCATCGACATCGTGCGGGCGCAGATCCTTATCGCTGAGGGAAAACCTCTGGCCGAAGCCACCGGCACGGGCTGCCAAGACGATGTACGGCTGGACGGGCACGCGATTCAATGCCGCGTGACCACCGAAGATCCGTCAAATAATTTCATCCCAGATTATGGGCGCATCACCGCCTATCGTGGCGCGACGGGCATGGGTATTCGCCTGGATGGCGGCACGGCCTATTCTGGCGCTGTCATCACCCGCTATTATGACAGCCTGCTAGAAAAGGTCACCGCTTGGGCCCCAACACCTGAGGCGGCCATTGCACGGATGGACCGCGCGTTGCGCGAATTTCGGATTCGTGGTGTCAGCACCAATATCGCCTTCGTGGAGAATCTGCTCAAGCATCCGACATTCTTAAATTATGAATATACCACCAGCTTTATCGACACGACAGCTGACCTGTTCAAATTCAGCAAGCGGCGCGACCGGGCCACAAAGATCTTGACCTATATCGCAGATATTACGGTCAACGGGCATCCTGAAACCCAAGATCGGGCCCGCCCTGCCGGCGATATCAAGCCACCTAAAGTGCCAGTTGCCCTCGGTGACCGCGCGGAGGGGACTAAGGATATTCTGACTGCGCGGGGTCCGAAGGGTCTGGCCGATTGGATGAAGGCGCAAGACCGCCTCTTGCTGACCGACACCACCATGCGCGACGGGCATCAGTCGCTTTTGGCAACCCGCATGCGCAGCCATGACATGGTAAAAATTGCGCCCGCCTACGCGGCGGGGCTACCTGGGCTGTTTTCGGTTGAATGCTGGGGCGGCGCGACCTTTGATGTGGCCTATCGCTTTTTGCAAGAATGCCCTTGGCAACGCTTGCGCGATTTGCGCGCGGCCATGCCCAATGTCATGACCCAGATGCTGTTGCGCGCCAGCAACGGGGTGGGCTATACCAACTATCCTGACAATGTGGTGCAATTTTTTGTGCAACAAGCAGCGCAGACGGGTGTGGACGTCTTCCGCGTGTTTGACAGCCTCAATTGGGTGGAAAATATGCGCGTCGCTATGGACGCTGTGATCGAAGCGGATCGGGTCTGCGAAGGCACGATCTGTTACACCGGTGATATTCTAAATCCCGATCGCGCAAAATATGATCTGAAATACTATGTCTCGATGGCCAAGGAGCTAGAAGCTGCCGGTGCGCATGTGCTGGGGCTCAAAGATATGGCGGGACTGCTGAAGCCCGCGGCGGCCAAGGCTTTGATTGGCGCCCTGAAGCAAGAAGTCGGCCTGCCCATTCATTTCCATACCCATGACACCTCGGGCATTTCTGGAGCCACGGTTCTGGCGGCGGCCGAAGCCGGTGTGGATGCAGTGGATGCGGCGATGGATGCCTTTGCCGGCGGCACATCGCAACCGGCTTTGGGCTCCATCGTTGAGGCTCTGGCCCATACCGGACGGGACACGGGTTTAGATATCGCTGAGATCCGCAAGATTAGCGGCTATTGGGAGCAAGTCCGCGCGCAATACAGCGCTTTTGAAAGCGGGTTACAAGCGCCGGCCTCTGAGGTCTACCTGCATGAAATGCCCGGCGGCCAATTTACCAACCTCAAAGCCCAAGCCCGCTCTTTGGGCCTGGAAGATCGCTGGGAGGATGTGGCGCAGACCTATGCGGATGTGAACCAAATGTTTGGCGATATTGTAAAAGTGACGCCCAGTTCAAAAGTGGTTGGCGACATGGCGCTCATGATGGTGTCACAGGGATTGACCCGCGCGGAGGTCGAAGACCCGGAGCATGATGTGGCCTTTCCTGACAGCGTGGTCGATATGATGCGCGGCAATCTTGGACAGCCCCCCGGCGGATTTCCTGCAAGCATCTCTGCCAAAATCCTCAAGGGGCAGCCCCCTATGACCGAGCGGCCGGGCAAATCCATGCCAGCCGCCGATCTGGAGGCCTTGCGTGCCGAGGTCAGCGCGCTTTTGGAGGGCAAACAGGTCGATGATGAGGATTTGAACGGCTATTTAATGTATCCAAAGGTGTTTCTCGATTATATGGGCCGCCACCGCACCTATGGTCCTGTGCGAGCGCTGCCCACCCAAACCTTCTTTTATGGTATGCAGCCAGGTGAGGAGATCACCGCTGAAATCGATCCCGGCAAAACCCTTGAAATCTTGTTGCAAGCCGTTGGTGAGACCAATGACGCGGGCGATGCGCGGGTGTTCTTTGAGCTAAACGGGCAGCCCCGGGTGATCCGCGTGCCCAATCGCAAGGTCAAATCCACAAGCGCCGCCCGGCCGAAAGCCGAAAATGGCAATGCCAATCACATCGGAGCGCCGATGCCCGGTGTTGTTGCCTCTGTGGCCGCCTTGAGCGGAGCGCAGGTGCGCGCCGGGGATTTGCTGCTGACGATTGAGGCCATGAAAATGGAGACCGGCCTCCATGCAGAGCGCGACGCGGTCATCAAAGCCGTTCATGTCACCCCCGGCGCTCAGATTGATGCCAAGGATTTGCTGATCGAATTCGAGTAATTAAATCGCCCCGTAAGGAGAGCCTCATGGCTGCAAAAATCCTTTTGATGTCAGATATTCACATCACGGAGCCGGGCAATCAGATCATTGGTCTAGATCCAGCAGCCCGGTTTCGGCGCTGCTTGGAGCATGCCGCCGAGCATCATGCGGATGCTGCGCATCTATTCATCATGGGCGATTTAGCGCATCACGGGCGTGTCAGCCAATATGAGATTTTCAAACAATGCCTTGCCGATCAACCCTTCCCTGTCACGCTCATGCTGGGCAATCATGATAGGCGCGGGGCATTTGCCGAGGTCTTCCCAGAGTGTGCGGCCGGGTTCCGCCACGGGCGTCAAAGCTTTGGCGAAACTGAGGTGCTGTTTCTCGACACGCTTGATGAGCAAGCCCATGACCGGCACAGCGGTTGCCTTTGTCGCGCGCGTCTGGACTGGCTGCAAACTCAGCTGATGGCAAGCAAGCGGCCTTTGGTCATCTTATCCCACCACCACATGCTGCGCTCCGGCTTTGATGGGATGGATGCCATCCATCTTAGAAACGGCACCGAAGTGGCCGATATGATTGCCGCCTCCGGGCGCTGCCAGATGGTCATCAACGGTCACATCCATCGGATTATCGTCTCATCCTACCGCGGCGTCACCCATGCAATGATCAAAAGCCCCTGCCATCAAATGCCTATGGTTCTGGGTGCCGGGGCCTCAAGCCTCTCAGTCGCAGAACCGGGCGGCTATGGGGTTTTACTTTTGGATCCGCTCTCGCCTCTGCTGCATCAT
>Ga0257126_1002494_pt1 | contig 12083 bp, 14 predicted proteins | sample SI060_120mmetaG_FD_190151 | JGI IMG/M metagenome (GOLD analysis project Ga0257126, IMG submission 190151) | Marine microbial communities from Saanich Inlet, British Columbia, Canada - SI060_120m | ecosystem: Environmental > Aquatic > Marine > Inlet | place: Canada: British Columbia | collected... | reverse complement strand
ATGTTTTTCAATTTTCTCGAAAACCATCTTTTTGATATCCAATCGCTCTACTACAACTTCCATTATCCAGTCTACATCCTTAATTAAATGCAAATCATCATCAATATTACCAGTTGTTATTCTGCTAGCAAACTTCTGATTGTAAATTGGTGAGGGTTTTGACTTTAAAGACGTTCTTAAAGCGTCATTTACTAAACGATTACGAACAACTTTACTTTCTAATGTGAGTCCTTTTGCTTTTTCTTTGTCATTTAGTTCTCTTGGTACAATGTCCAATAAAAGAACTTCAACGCCAATGTTGGCAAAATGACATGCAATTCCGCTTCCCATAATTCCAGAACCGATGATTGCTACTTTTTTAATTCTTCTTGTCATTTGTTTGTAGTTTTATTTAAATAGATTTTAATTGAAGGTCTTCAAAGACGTTCTTATTTGCTATTAATTTATTTATTGTGGAGGTCACTTTAAAGAAGTTTTCTAACTCTTCCTCCGTAATGTGTTCTTTTACTTTATTATTAAACTGGTATACGTGGCCTTTAGAAATCGAACGCATTTCTTTTCCATAGGGGGTTAGTTTTATAATGACGCTTCTACCATCATCTGGATTTTTCTCTCGAGCAATGGCTCCTTTGTCTTCCATGTTCTTTAATATACGCGATAGGCTCGTTGGTTCCATTCCCATTAGTGGACCCAATGCTGTAGATGGGGTTCCTTTTTCAGCATCTATGTTTAAAAGAACAAATGCTGTAGACATGGTACTTTCATGTTTAACGGCTTGCTCATTGTACATCTTAGCAACTGCTTGCCAAGTGGCTCTTAACTCATGATCTATTGACTTCTGTTTCTTCATTGGTCCAAAGATATACAAATTTATTATGCATGCATAGTAAATTATAAAAAAGTTATGCATGCATAGTAAATATATTTTTTTAACCTGTAACAATAGAGGGATATATGGGTCTTATTCGTTGTAAAAAATGTAGTTTTGTATGGAAAATATGTTTTTGAAAAATCAAATGAAAAAAGAATGGATAACTTGTTAGAAATAAAAAATGTAGTAAAAACCTATGGGGATTTTACCGCATTAAATAACGTTTCACTGACCATACCCAAAGGAAGTGTCTTTGGTTTATTGGGTCCAAACGGAGCTGGAAAAACCTCATTAATTAGAATTATCAATCAGATCACTATGCAAGATGCAGGTGATGTTTATTTTGATGGAAAATTATTAGCACCAAATGACGTAGAACACATTGGTTATATGCCAGAAGAACGCGGTTTGTATAAGAGCATGAAGGTAGGAGAGCAAGCGTTGTATTTAGCACAATTGAAAGGGTTGAGCAAATCGGAAGCAAAAAAACGATTGAAATATTGGTTTGATAAATTTGATATTTCTGCTTGGTGGGATAAGAAAATAGAAGAGCTTTCTAAAGGAATGGCGCAAAAAGTTCAATTTATAGTGACTGTAATGCACAAGCCAAAGTTGTTGATTTTTGATGAACCTTTCTCTGGTTTTGATCCTATAAACGCACAGTTAATTGCAAAAGAAATCTTGCAATTGAGAGATGAAGGCGCTACCATTATTTTTTCTACACATCGAATGGAGTCGGTAGAAGAAATGTGTGATTATATTGCCTTAATATATCAATCGAATAAAATTTTAGAAGGGAAACTAGATGACATAAAGCGCGCTTTTCGCACCAATACATTTCAAGTAGGTGTAGCGACTTCAAATCCTAAAGAGGTAGAAGCGAGATTGAGACAATTGTATACAGTTTCTCCCGCAGATTTTAGAATTATAAATGAAGGGTTGAAATTAAACATCACTTTAAAAGAAGGAGAAAATCCAAATGACTTATTATTCTTTTTAACCTCACAAGGGCAAGTACAACATTTTGTAGAATTGGTTCCTGACGCGAATGAAATATTTATGCAGGCTGTAAATAAAAATAGTTAAGATGAGCAAGTTAAAATTAATTATTCACAGAGAGTTTATCGCAAAAGTTAGGAACAAATCCTTTTTAATAATGACTTTTTTAAGTCCTGTTTTAATAGTTGTAATGGGGGCTTTGGTCGTGTTTTTAATGAAAAAGAACGATGAAAAAGTAAAAGAAATCGTTTATGTAGACGCTTCAGGTTTGTTTACAAAGGAAAATTTTAAAGATTCTAAAACTGTAAAATACCAAGATTATACAGCACTTGGACTAACGGAAACAAAGAAAAAAGTAGAAAATGGTGATTTTTATGGTGTACTTTATATTCCTAAAAAAGACAGTTTAGAATTGTTGGCCAAATCTATCGAGTTTTATTCGTCAGATTCTCCAGGAATGTCACTTATGGGGGGGCTAGAGACTCGGATAGAAACCCATTTAAGAAACTTAAAACTCACTCATTTTGAAATTGATTTAATGCAAATAAAAGCATCAGAAATCGCTTCAAATATTAAAATGTTTAATTTTTCGGGTGAAGAATCTTCCAAACTAATCAATGGTTTAAAAATAGCAGTAGGAGCAATCGCTGGATATTTATTAATGATGTTTGTAATGATTTATGGAACTTCTGTCATGCGAAGTGTCATTGAAGAAAAAACAAGTAGAATTATAGAAATCATTGTTTCATCTGTAAAACCCTTTCAGTTAATGTTAGGTAAAATTATTGGAAACGCTTCAGCAGGACTCTTGCAATTCTTTATTTGGGGAATCCTATTATTTGTAATAAGTATTATCGCATCTGCCGTTTTTGGCATAGATATGGTAGAAATGCAAGCATCTAAAATCCCACAAGACCAATTGAATGCAGCAAAAGAAGCCGTAAATCCTGATAAGTTACAGTTAATTTTACAAGAAATTTCGAGACTTCCTATTTTAAAATTATTTGTACTATTCATTTTTTACTTCTTAGGAGGTTTCTTTCTATACAGTTCGCTATTTGCAGCTGTGGGGGCAGCGGTAGATAATGAAACAGATACTCAACAGTTTATGTTGCCAATTATGGCGCCTCTAGTTTTAGGGCTTTATGTAGGTTTTGCAACCGTAATGAATGACCCACATGGCCCCATCGCAACAAATTTTTCGATCCTCCCTTTTACCAGTCCAATCGTCATGTTAATGAGAGTGCCCTTTGGGGTCTCTTGGTTTGAACTCGCGATTTCGATGGCATTATTAATTGTTACCTTTGTCTTTATGGTTTGGTTAGCTGCGAAGATTTATAGGGTTGGAATCTTAATGTATGGCAAAAAACCAACTTACAAAGATTTGTATAAATGGATAAAATATAAGGGTTAAAAACTTCAATATATGGATAAAATAAAAGCATTTTTAAATTATAGCTTCAACTTTGGAGCAGATGTACACATTTCTGTTCAAACAATTATAGTAGTCATTCTCGTTTTAATTTTAGCCTCTTATCTTTTGCGGTTTTCAATGAAATTAATCACAAGAAAATTACCTCAAAATGACAAAGAGAAATTTGTTGCTGTTTTTGGGTATTTAAGATGGCTGGTTTTCAGTATCATTTTTTTGGTAACGCTTCAATCGTCCGGGGTAAATGTTACCGCGATCTTTGCGGCATCAGCAGCGTTGCTCATTGGCGTAGGTTTGGCATTGCAAACACTTTTTCAAGACATTATATCCGGTGTTTTTATTTTGATAGATCAATCTGTGCATGTAGGAGATATCATTGAGTTGGATGGGAAAGTAGGACGGGTAGTAGAAATAAGATTAAGAACTACTCGAGCGGTGACCATCCATAACAAAGTCTTGGTCATTCCCAATCATTTGTATCTTACGAACAGTTTGTATAATTGGACCGAAAACGGGAACGAAACAAGAGAGTCTGTGAGCGTAGGTGTTGCATATGGGACGGATGTGCAGCTGGTAAAAACTTTATTATTAAAAGCAGTAAGCTCAAATTCAAAGGTTCTTACTACACCGGAACCTACTGTATTTTTTACCAATTTCGGTGAAAGTTCTTTGGATTTTAAAGTTGTTTTTACCTTAAGCAATAGTTTTGAGGCCACAATAATTCAAAGTGATATTCGTTTTGAAATTGATGCTTTATTTCGAGAAAATAAGATTTCAATACCTTTTCCTCAAAGGGATGTACACTTGTATCAACAAAAATAAGTTTAGAAAAAAAACATGAGAAAAATACTAATCATAGAAGACGAAGCAGCCATTAGAAGAGTTTTGAAAAAAATTATTTCTGAAGAAAATGAGGGATACGAAGTTGAAGAAGCAGCAGACGGTTTGCAAGGTCTTGAAATGATTTTAAACAACGACTATGATTTGGTTTTATGCGATATTAAAATGCCTAAAATGGATGGTGTTGAGGTATTAGAGAAGGTAAAAAAGGTAAAACCTGAAATTCCGATTTTGATGATTTCGGGTCATGGCGATTTAGACACCGCAGTAAATACGATGCGTTTGGGAGCTTTCGACTATATTTCAAAGCCACCAGATTTAAACCGATTGCTAAACACCGTTCGAAATGCATTGGATAAAAAAGAGCTGATTGTAGAGAATAAACGCTTGAAAAAGAAAGTCAGTAAAAACTATGAAATGATTGGTGAGAGCTCAGAAATTAAGCACATCAAAGAGATCATCGAAAAAGTTGCTATAACAGATGCAAGGGTTTTAATTACTGGGCCAAATGGAACTGGAAAAGAATTAGTGGCTCATTGGTTGCATGAAAAATCTGACCGTTCAAAAGCGCCAATGATTGAAGTGAATTGTGCAGCAATTCCTTCAGAATTAATTGAAAGTGAACTCTTTGGCCACGTTAAAGGGTCGTATACAGGCGCTAATAAAGACCGAGCAGGGAAGTTTGAAGCCGCTACTGGCGGAACGATTTTTTTGGATGAAATAGGAGATATGAGTTTATCTGCACAAGCCAAAGTATTGCGAGCACTTCAAGAAAGTAAAATATCACGAGTAGGTTCCGACAGAGACATTAAAGTAAATGTTCGAGTGGTGGCAGCTACAAACAAAGATTTGAAGAAAGAAATTGAAGCAGGTCGTTTTAGAGAGGATTTATACCACAGATTGGCGGTTATTTTAATAAAGGTTCCTGCACTGAATGATAGAAGAGATGATATCCCCTTATTGGTTGCTTTCTTTTCTTCAAAAATTGCCAAAGAACAAGGAACACCTCTGAAAACCTTTTCAAAAAATGCCCTTAAAAAGTTACAAGCATACGACTGGACTGGAAATATTAGAGAACTAAGAAATGTTGTTGAACGACTTATTATCTTGGGTGAAAATGAAGTTTCAGAAAAGGATGTTACCCTTTTTGCTTCTAAATAGTATAAAACTATTTACAACAGTAATTAGTATCAATAAAGTTGATGAGAATATAAAAACTTCCCATCAACTTTTTTCGATTTAAGGTTTCACCTTTTCTATATTCGCACTCGGATAAATAAATATTAATCAACAAAAAACATAAAAAAATGCCAACATTAGTAGGGAAACAATTTCCAGATTTAAGCGTAGATGCAATGAATGAAATGGGAGATACATTTAAAATAAATGTATTAGAAGAAGCTAAGAAAAACAACAAAAAAGTGTTGTTATTTTGGTATCCGAAAGATTTTACATTTGTATGTCCTACAGAATTGCACGCATTTCAAGCAGCTTTAGGTGAGTTTGAAAAAAGAAACACGATCGTAATTGGTGCCTCTTGTGATACTCCAGAAGTGCATTTTGCATGGTTAAGTACTGCAAAAGATAACGGAGGTATAGAAGGTGTAACTTACCCAATTTTAGCAGATAGTAACCGTAATTTATCTTCAGTATTGGGTATTTTAGATATTACGAATGAAACTTTTGATGAAGCCACACAGACCATTCAAGTAGAAGGAGATAATGTAACTTACAGAGCTACTTATTTAATTGATGAAGAAGGAACGGTATTTCATGAAGGAGTAAACCACATGCCAGTGGGTAGAAATGTAAATGAATTTTTACGTTTGGTAGATGCGTATGCACATGTTCAAACGAACGGTGAAGTATGTCCAGCAAACTGGGAAGAAGGGAAAACAGCGATGGCGCCAAATGCAAAAGGAACTGCTGCTTATTTAGCATCAAACTAATATTCGATTTATATGGTAGAAGAGTTAAATCAAGATAATTTAGCAGAAATTGTTGCCGATAACCAAACGGTTATTGTACAATATTCTGCAGGATGGTGTGGTAATTGCAGAATTATGAAACCAAAATTTAAGAAATTATCTACAGAAAACGAAGCAGCAACTTTCGTAATTGTTGACGCGGAGAAATTTCCAGAGAGCAGGAAATTGGCAGATGTTAGTAACCTTCCAACTTTTGCTACTTTTGTAGATGGTAAATTTGCAGGTCAGACACAAACCAATAAGTTTGATGTTTTGAAAGAATTCTTATCAGAAATTTTATAGAATGAAGTTACCTATTATAAAACACTTGACCAATTTTATCGAAGAAAACGATCAAGATTACGTTTTAGAAACGATTGAAACACTAGAGGCACTCACAGAAGTCCCGTCCTTAAAAGATGAAGAATTAGACGTTATTGGCGAATTGATTTCCAATCTTTACGGAGCTGTTGAAGTTGATAAAATGATCAAAGATGGAACACCCAAAAAAGAAGCTTTAAATGCTTTTATGAAACGTGTTTTAGGAGCTATAGATAAGTAGTATTTTCAATATAAAAATTAAAAACCCAAGTGAAAGCTTGGGTTTTTTTATGGATGTTGTTTTTCTTCGTTTATTTTTCTCATGAGTGCTTTGATACGCTCTTTATGCTGTTTTTTTTCTAGCTTAACTTTATTCACCTTCTGAAGCATCAATCGATTGTACTTCGCTTTGGTAGTAGTGTTTTTTGCTTTTCCTTTTCCTTTTTTTGGCATTTTATGAGATCTAATATTTTTTATTTTTCAATGCTTAAGTGGAATAATGCATCTCCTTTGTTTACAATAGGTGTTTTATTAATACAGAAAATATGACCATCAAAAGGAGCATATACGTTCTTTTTAAATTCACCAAAAGGATCTTGAATAATGCCAAGAATTTCTTTTTTCTTTACAAAAGTTCCATTTTTGACCATAATTTTAAACATTCCAGAATAAGAAGCTCTTAGCCATTTTGCTTTTTCCACAAAGATGGGTGTTTTTCTGACAGTAATCTCACCTTCAAGCAATCCTAAATGGGTTAAGATATTTCTGGTTCCGTTTACACCTTCACTTATAATAGAGGCATCTAATTCCTTTGATTTTCCTCCTTCAAACAATAAGCTGGTCTTTCCCATCTTTAGCAGTGTATCTCTTAGAGATTTAGAAATAGTCTCTGAAAAAACAATCATTGGCGGATTGAATATTTTTGCAAGCTCCAATCCTTTTTGGTCCTCTTTGCTACATCTAATTTGAGCAATATTATCTCGTTCTCCTCCTCCTGTATGGAAATCAATGACATAATCTACATGGGGAGCAATTTCTTTGGTAAACTGATGGGCAAACTGACTCGCTAAAGACCCATTCAAAGAGCCTGGAAACATTCGATTCAAATCTCGTCCATCAGGAAACTCTCTTGTTTGGATTAGATAGCCAAAAATATTAAAAACAGGAATACAGATAATAGTACCTGATATTGGTTTGTTTATTTTCTGACTAATTATTTCTCTGATAATTCCAACGCCATTAATCTCATCACCATGAATTCCTGCTAACAATAAAACAACAGGTCCAGGGTTTTTAGAACGTTCTATAATCACTGGAATTTTTACCGTTGTTCTAGTATGCAATTTGGCCACTTCTAGGTCTAAAATGGTACGGGTTCCTTCAGGAATTTCTTTTCCTAAAATAACAAAAGGTTTATTCAGCATGAATTTCTAAATATCTGATAATCTCTTTCGCAATGTTTTTTCCGGTAGCAGTTTCTATTCCCTCTAAACCTGGTGAAGAGTTTACTTCTAATACCAATGGCCCTTTAGATGACTGCAGCATGTCTACGCCAGCTACTCCCAAACCTAGTGCCTTGGTTGCTTTTAAGGCTGTTTTTTCTTCCTCATCTGTTAATTCGATGATGGTTGCGTTTCCGCCTCTGTGTAAATTTGAGCGAAACTCTCCTTCTTTTCCTTGACGCTTTATTGCGCCAATTACTTTTCCATCAACTACAAATACTCTGATATCTGCACCTCCAGCTTCTTTAATGAACTCTTGCGCTATCACTCTTGCCCCCAATCCATTAAATGCCTCAAGAACGGATGTTGCAGCATTTTTAGTTTCTGCTAAAACAACTCCTAATCCTTGTGTACCTTCAAGTAATTTTAAGACCAAAGGTGCGCCTCCTACAGACTTAACAACATGTTCTACATCTTTGGTGTAGTTTGTAAAAACTGTTTTTGGTAAGCCTACTCCAGCTCTTGCTAAAATTTGTAAACTGCTTAATTTATCTCTAGATCTTGTCAATGCTTGAGATGATACAGAAGTAAAAACTTTCATCATTTCAAATTGACGGATTACTGCTGTTCCATAAAAAGTAACAGAAGCACCAATTCTTGGGATAATTGCATCAATATTTTCTAAATATTCCCCTTTATAGTGAATTTTTGGAGACTTTTTTTCAATCTCAATATTACATTTCAAATGATCTACAACTAAGACTTCATGGCCTCTTTGTTCTGCTGTTTCTACGAGTCTTCTAGTAGAATACAATTTGGGGTTTCTTGATAAAATTACAATGCGCATTCGTTCTTGTTTTTTAATTTGTAGGATAAATTCTTTTTCGTGGTATCGATGATGAACTTATTTTTTAAAAATTTCCTTCCTAGTAAGATAGGGAATTTCATTTCTTTTCTTTCAGTTAATGTTAATTCTATAGGGAATTGTTGGCCAAAAATAATGATTTCTGTAGCTATTAAAAAACGTATTTCTGTAATTCCATTCGAGCTTTTTACAGCTTTTGAAGTATATTTTTTTGTTTTAAAAACTGTGTTGTTAAATAATGGATGTGTTGGGTCCAATAGGGTGAATTGAACATGCAATTCATCTTTTAAGATAATTTCTTGAATGTTTGTACAATGAATAGAGGATGTATAAGCACCGGAGTCTACTTTTAAGTCGATATCTAAAAGCGATAATTCTGGAAAATCAGCTTTGTCTGAACGTCCAATAGTTATTTTCATCTATCCTTGGTTTTTAGTTTGATTATCAAGTTGTTTATATTTTTGCAATTGCAGCTTCAGCACAACGTTCTCCGTCCATTGCGGCAGAAACAATTCCTCCAGCATAACCGCCACCCTCGCCACAAGGAAACAATCCTTCAATTTCTGTATGTTCTAAATCTTCTTTCCTTGGGATGTTTACAGGTGATGAGGTACGCGATTCTACACCAACAATGTTTGCTTCATTGGTATAATATCCGTGCATTTTTTTTCCAAAACCTTCAAAACCTTTGCGCAATCTACTTCCAATAATTTTTGGTAATAGAGAGTGTAGTGGTGCCGAATTTAGTCCAGGTTGATAGGAGGTTTCGTTTAAATTTGTAGATAGTCTTCCATCCACAAAATCCACCAATCTTTGTGCGGGAGCTGTTTGTGTACGTCCACCAGCAAAAAAGGAAATTTTTTCCAAATCTTTCTGGAATTCCAGTCCTTTTAAGGCGCCAAATTTTTCGTATTTTTTAAAATCTCGGTCAATATCTAATTCAACTACAATTCCAGAGTTTGCAAACTTATTGTTTCTACGTGAAGGCGACATTCCATTTACTACGACTTCCCCTGATGCTGTCGCTGCTGGAACAATAAATCCACCAGGACACATGCAGAAGGAGTATACTCCTCTGTTGTTTACTTGTTGCACCAAACTATAGGCAGCAGCAGGTAATAACTCATCTCTTTCACCAGAACAGCTATATTGAATTTGGTCAATAATTTCTTGTGGATGCTCTACTCGAACACCCATTGCAAAAGACTTCGCTTTTAAGGCAATGTTCTTTTTGTGTAGTAATTGGTAAATATCTCTTGCAGAATGGCCAGTTGCTAAAATCACAGAATTTACTGCCATTTCTTGACCGTTTTGAAGGTGAAGTGCTTGTATTTTGTTGTTTTTGATTACAAAATCTTCGACGCGCGTTTCAAAATGAACCTCACCACCATATTTGAGGATGTTTTCTCGAATATTTTGTATGATTTTTGGAAGCTTGTTTGTTCCAATATGTGGATGCGCGTCTATTAAAATTTGTTCGGTTGCACCATGAAAAACTAAGTTTTCAAAAATTCGTCTTACGTCTCCACGTTTTAAAGAACGGGTGTAGAGTTTTCCGTCAGAATAGGTACCAGCTCCCCCTTCACCATAACAATAGTTCGAATCGTCATTTACAATATGATCCTGGTTAATGGCTTTGATATCACGCCTTCTGTTTTGTACATTTTTTCCACGTTCTAGCACAATAGGCTTGAAACCTAATTCGATGCAACGTAAAGCAGCATACATTCCAGCAGGTCCAAAACCAACAATATGCACTTCTTTAGCATTAGAAACATCTTTATAATCAAAAATATAGTCTGATTTTTCAGGAATATTTTCCGAAATATATACAGCAACTTTATAATTAAAGATGATGTCTTTTTTACGAGCATCAATCGATTTACGCAATACTTTTACAGCAGAAATCTCATTTTTATCAACACCCAATTGCTTGGCTGCCTTATATAAAAGGATATTTTCTTTGCGTTCTTCTATTAAATTTACTCGGAGTTGAATCTCTTTAATCATTTTGCAAAAGTATGGAAATAAAAAGATTTAAAATTGAATATATTCAATCGTTTTTTCAAGTGATTCTTAGCGGCTAATCTTTTGATTCTGATTCAAAAAAAGAACATTGTATCATTCGATCCTTTCCGAATAGATCTTTCCTCAGTTCGATGTTTTTAAACCCTTTTTTATGTAGCATTTCAACAGTTTCAGTCCCTAGATATTGATTGATTTCAAAAAAAAGCAATCCATTTATAGTAAGGTGTTCTTTAGCTATGTCAGCTATTTTATCATAAAAAAGCAACGGGTTGTCATCTTCTACAAACAATGCTAAATGCGGTTCGTTTTCTAAAACATTTTTTTTAATATCTACTTTTTCCAGTGCTCTCACGTAGGGTGGATTCGAGACAATAACATCAAATTTTTGAGGAAGTACTGTGGTTTCTAAAATGTTTTTTTCAGTAAAGTGAATTTTTACTTTGTTTAGTGTGGTATTTTGTTTTGCAATTCTTAAAGCTTCTTTAGAAACGTCAATCGCAAAGAGGTTTGCTTTGGGCAGGTGTTTTGCTAATGTAATGGGAATACAGCCAGTTCCTGTGCCAATATCAATAATTTGTAAAGGTGCTGTAGTATCTGCTGTTTCTAAAATCCACGCTACCAATGATTCTGTTTCTGGTCTTGGTATTAAGGTGTGTCTATTTACAATAAAAGGAAGGCCATAAAACTCAGTTTCCCCTAAAATATATTGAATGGGGATTTCTTTTTTAAGGGCCTCTAAAGCCTTTTTAAATTGCATATCTACTTCGGTTGAGAGTTCAAAATCAGCTTTTAAAACAAGATCAATTCGTCGGAAATCTAAGTAGGCTCCCATCAAGTAAAAAAAGAACGTGTCAATTTCTGTTTGTGGGTATAGATTCGCCAATACTTCTGTAAAGTAGGTTTTATATTCTTTTAAAATCATAATTTTTTTAACATCCAAACATTACACGAATAATGCCCGGTATTCCCCATCGGTTTGTCAAGGTTTTTAAACCCGTTTTTTAGATACAGTGCTCTTGCAGCATCCATATAAGGCATTGTTTCCAAGTAACAACTTTCAAAATTTAGAGCCTTTGCTTTTTCAAGGCACTTTTCTATCAATTTTGATCCCAGTCCTTTTCCTCTTGCAATAGGGGCAAAGTACATTTTCTGAAGCTCGCAAATATTGCCTTCAAAATTATCTAATTTTGCAATTCCAACACCGCCAACAATTTTGTTTTTGTACTCAAGTAGATAGTATTCGGAAGTTTTTTTTTGAAAATGTTCAAACATTTCATCTGTAGCTTTATCTTCATAAGCAGTCCCTACTTTCGGAACA
>Ga0257126_1002485_pt1 | contig 12100 bp, 8 predicted proteins | sample SI060_120mmetaG_FD_190151 | JGI IMG/M metagenome (GOLD analysis project Ga0257126, IMG submission 190151) | Marine microbial communities from Saanich Inlet, British Columbia, Canada - SI060_120m | ecosystem: Environmental > Aquatic > Marine > Inlet | place: Canada: British Columbia | collected... | reverse complement strand
CGGGTGGAGTCAGTCTGTAGAGCGAGTAGAGACATGTCGTTCATCATACGGATCATCTCAAAAAACTGTTTACGATCAGAGGGATAGTCAGGCATCTCCACATCAACCTCAGGCTTTGGTAGTGCTTCCCACGCCTGTGCTTCACTTAATCGTAGTTCCAAACTGCGAACCGCAGTTTCATATTGATCGATTCGCTCCCGATCGGTGGCCGTAATCCGTTTATTGAGGTCCTTGCTTTGGCCCATCACCACATCAAGAATACTTCCCCTACGCTTCAGACGTTCCACTTGTGCTTGCATAGCCTTATCATCACCTTGCAAAAACATTTTTTTGTAAAGTTCAGAGGCACTCTTAATGGTAGGAATCTCTACTCCTGCCTGGGTGTAGGACAGACTTCTTGTGTCATTAATAGAGAGAGAAAATGAGCGAAATCTGGTTTCGTGCCCGATCTCGTTGGCAATGAGTTGGTCGAGTGAAATTGTATTTCGAAAACTGGCTCGACCAGGATGAGGAGCTGCGGTGAGAAATGACTTGTCCGCCCGATGTCCACCATCAACCCCCGGATGGGACAAGCCACTGAAAACCGTAAACTTGTCCCGGTGATCCGCGATCTTTTCCAGGTAACTGGAAGGTTCATAGTTGCGACCTTCCCCTTTGGGGAAAAACAATTTGGGAATGAAGCCCAAATCCTGATTGATGGCAATCATGCGACGTGGCGATGGTTGGCCTGGAGAAGCTCCAAACGATTCAAGCATGGGGAGACCAAGGCTTATACCGGCGGCACGAAGGAAATTTCTACGATTTGTTTTCATCATCATTTTCTTAAAAAAAGCGGGCTCTCTACGATAGCATATATAATACTGCGAACTCCATAATCAGATGACTTCGTCTGATTCAAAATGGCCGTCACCTCATCACGGTCCGAAAATGCCACTGGAGCACCCGTAGCATAAACAATCAATTGATGAACCAGATTTCGGGCGATGACTTCCTTGTCCTGCAGAAGCAGTTTTTTGAATTCATTGATTCCGTCAAAGGCTTCTCCTTTATACATCCGGCCTGATGAATCGACCTTTGTACCGATGTAATGGACAAATTCATTACCGCTCCGGCCAAGACCTGCAATGCGTTTTGATCCTTCGCCAAGTGATCGGTAGTTGTCACGCCAACGCCCCATCACATCAAAGCTTTCGAGAGCAAAACCAGGCGGATCGATCTTTGCGTGGCAACTTGCACAACTCGGATCCTCACGATGTTTGGCAAGTAACTCCCGAATGGTTTTCGCACCCCGAATATCAGGCTCCACAGCAGGAACGGAAGGTGGTGGTGGAGACGGATGATAACCAAGCAAACGTTCCAACACATAAACACCTCTCAAGACGGGAGAAGTAACGGTGCCATTAGCGGTAACTTTGAGCACGGAGGCCTGCGTTAGAATTCCTCCATAAGGACTTTGCGGAGGGAGCTTGGTGCGTTTAAAGGCAGGTCCCTGGAGTCCGTCTACGCCATAATGCCGGGCGAGGCGTTCATCCAGGAATGTGTAGTTCGAATCGATCAACCCTGAAGCGGGTCGATTGTTGATGACCAGATCTGCGAAAAATAACTGGCTTTCCTTTACCATGGAATTCACCAACCACCAATCGCCGGCGTACTCCGGGTAGAGCTCACGGTCGGGGTCTGTATCGTTGATCTCATCCAGCTTAAGCCAGGAGTTGAGAAATTCCCGCACGAAACGGTTGAACTCAGGCTTATCGATCAATCGGTCAACCTGCTTCTTCACGTTTCCGGCGTCCCGCAAGTTTCCGTTGCGTGCCAATTTGCTAAGCGTTTCATCCGGCATCGATTCTCCGAGGAAGAAGGAGAGACGCTCCGCCAAGGCAAAGTCATCGAGTTTGCCAGGTTGGCTACATTGGAAAAGAAACTCTGGAGAAGCCAGTACTGCCGAGAAGGTAGCAATCATCGCCTCAGTGAAAGAGGTTTCTTGAAGAAGAACATGAGCATATTGATAGAACCGATCGAATTCCTTCTCTGTGACGGGGCGTCGGTAAGCCCGTTCCATAAAACCGGTGAGCACCCTAGCCGCATCCTCAGACGGGTTTTCAGAAAGGGCAACTATATGCTTGTTGCTCTTCTCGAAAGGCAGATCTCCAAACAACGCCCGATAGGATGCGGGTGGCCATTTTTCGATAAGCGGACCTTCCACTTCCATCCAATGAAAGGCGACACCGGGATACCCGTCGTCCGTTTTTTGAATGGTATGCGGCATTGCTGGAACCATGGGTGAAGGCAGACGCATACAATCGAGTTTTACCCTGCCACCCTTTTCCATAAAGGCATTCAGTTCAGATATTTTAGGTTCGCCCGCTAGTGCTTCGAATGTACCGATCGGCAACATGCTCTGACTATTGGGTTCATATAGGGTCGAAGAGTAGACTTTGACAGGTTCACTACGTTTACCGGGAAAAATCCGGTCGTTCACCGGAGTAGGGAAACGGCGGGTGGCATCGAGAACGAGATTTGGATAGAATCGCGGTTTTTTCTTCCCTTCCCATCCGACATAGTCCGTTTGACGAAGGACGGAACGCGCTTTCAGGCGAATGCGGTAGTTTCCGCGAACGGGTGCTTTATAGTTATCAAACCCGTAATAAAAAGGTGAGTACGCACCCACGAAAATCGCAGTGGAGCTATCTTCAAGGTAAGTCGTTAGATCTCTTTTCTTTTCAAGATCATCCAAATGCACGAACTGCACGGCATCGGCAATTAGGAAGCCTTCTGTACCCTTGTCAGAAAGAGAAATCCTTGCCCGTATGGGACCGGATTCTTTTTTATCGAAGTTAAATCGACCGAGCGGAAACCACAGATTGTCTATGGTCGGTTTGACGGATTGATCAATGAGGAGTTGGGTTTCTCCCTTTGCATGATGAATCGTGTAGGATGCTGCTTTGCACAGATCCTCGCCCCCACCAAAGCTAACGCGTACTTCGTATGTACCAGGTTTAGGCAACACGGCCTTCCAGGTTATTTCGTGGGGGCCCTCGTTTTTTGTAGTGGCCAGATAATGCTTCCCTTGATGGTTGGAGCGTACATTGGATTTTCTCCAGGGACCTTCGTGCTCCGCATCGGTGTCATCGACCACAACACTTTCAATTTCACGGTCCAGTCCCAGTTTACTAAAGGAATACTTGTCATTGATTTCCAGCCCATCAAGGGCTAGCGAATACCGGGCCCAAGCCAGATTGCCTCCAGGAGTACGCATTCTACTTTGCTCCCGGGCATACACACGATTGGTAGTCGGGCTAGGTTTTTTTTCTGGGAAATCAAGGGCACGTCTAAGAGCAAATTCCGCCACATCAAGATAGGCATCAACCTGAACATGGGATACATCCAGAGCAGTGCCCACTTTGGCAAAACCATGCACTTCCCCGTCCAAGGGCAGCTGTCCGGCAATTTTAAGATAGGGATCATGAAGAAGATCACGGAGAACATTTTCATATTCAAACCGGTTAATCCGTCTCGAAACCGATCGTCCATTTTGAACATAGGCACTTTCGCGTGCTTCAAGAATCATCTTCCCCAAAGCTTGGGTCAACTCTTCCCTTTCAAAATCCTGCACCTTACTCTTCTTCGGAGGCGGCATCTCCTTGGACTTTATCCGGTCGTGAATCTTTACCCAGATGCTTTCGTTGTAGGAATCTTCCGGCTGCCAAGTGAGCGAAAGAAAGTCTAATCCTCCCTCGGTAATTTCGTCATCGTGACAATCCATGCAATGATTCTCAAAGAAAATATTCATTGAATCAGGCAACTCAGCAGCTCCCGCAAAAGAGCTACACAGACTAAAGAAAATGGCAGTCGGAAAAAATGTAGATAAAAAGCGCACTTGTAACTTAATTATTTATTACTTTTTCATCACAAGCTCAAGCACAGGCCCCGCCGCTTCGCGATGTTGACTTGAGGCAAAGCCATGAACCAAAGTCGAGCCAGGTGTCTCACAATCGATTAAAAAACTGATCTCACCACTTTGGTCTGCCTTAAGGAAAGCGAGTAATTCAGGTGTATCCAGTGTCACCACGGACCTCTGCTCAGCACGCCGCAAAGGAAAGCTCGCCAGTCGCTTGGATTCCTCTACTTTCGGTGCTTTTTCCCACTGCAGGCCAGTATTTGGCCATTGTTCGCGTTCATCGTCCGGCAAGCCAAAGAGAGCAAATTCGCTAATTTTAGGCATATCGGTAACCATACCTAAACCTGTCGGCACAGCATTAAGAACCAAACGGGCAACAGTTACACTACCAAGATCAATATCCGATGTATCGAAGGAAAATAATGCTCTACGGTTCACCACACCGGGTGCTGCATTTTTAACCATTAGAAAGTCAGGACTAAGCCGTATCTTGCGTTGATTATTGTACACAATGGAAGTTTCCTTTCCATTTGTTCCCCTCGTAAATAGCGGTTCTCTGACAAACACTCCACCTTCTGCTGCCTGATCCTCATCGGGATAAAATTGTTTCTCATCTATGCGGACTTTTTCATCGGTATACAAATGCTTCACCTCCCCATTGGAATGATGAATGGCGACTTCCCCCTCCCCTACGGCAAGTCTGGCATCTTGTTCGTCCTGACTGAAAGACAAGGAGAAGCGAGTCCCATGATCAACTATATTACCGTAACTGGTTTCCACCTGAAACCCAACCGCACTCTCTGGGACATTAAATGAGGCATCACCATAATGGAAGAGCAGCTGCATTTCGGAGAGCACTTCAATGTGTGCCGGTCCTTCCAACACCATTTCCGCACCCGAATGAAAACCCAAGGTCGCCACCCCTTTCTGGAGCATAAAAGTACCCGGGCCAAATTCTCCACCCTCGATCGTCGGTTGATCACTTTGCCAACCTGCAAGTTCACTCGAGAGAATCGTTCCCACGCTTTTTCCAGGGGAGTTAGTAAAGCCAATTATCGAAATTAAGACAATGACCGCCGCTGCTGCCGCATAGAAGGGTAGAATTTTAGATGATTTTCTTCCAGGTTTTGCGTTAGGCTTGGTGGTAAGATCATCCTCACGCAGGGCAATACTTTTTAAATTTGTTTCCAGAATGGCTTCCTGTAAATAAAGCTCTCGCAATTCTGAATCGACGAGCATCCGCTTTTCAAGCTCAGCGACTTCCTCCTCGCTTGCCCGACCCTGAAAATAGCAGTTTAATAATTCTTGGTTGGTCTTTTTCATGATTGAACGAGCCTTTCGCCTATGCATAGACGCAAGCGATTACGCAAACGTCCGAGTTTTTTATATAGGGCATTTTCAGTCATACTGCCCAATTTGGCCAATTCTTTAATTCGTCCATGATAGAGATAGGGTGCCAGCACCAACTCTCGCTCTGGATCGGAAAGTATTCCCAGACAGGACTCTAGTGCTTTGAAACGTTGGGTATATTCGGCTTCACTCGTCCTCTCGCCCTCATCCGCCAGGATCGCAATTAACTCGCTACTAAATACCGCACCCTTTTTCTTTTTTTGCTCGAGGTATTTAAAACAACGGAAGCGCACTATGACCTTCCCCCAGGGTAAAAAACCATTCTCATCCTCCAACTGACTTACCTTTTGCCACATGATGACACTTGCATCCTGCAGGACATCATCGACCGCATCCCAGTCCGGTAAGAGGCTCCGGGCAAAAGCCCGCAAAGCATTCTCATGCTTCAAAAACATTCGCATGAAATCTACTTCATTCAGCGTTGATTTGTTTTCTTCCTCTTTGCTCATCCATGTACTTATCCAGAATTTTGGGAAACCTGCCGTAGTAATGTCAACTTTTCATAAATATTTCCACGAAGGCAAGGAGGACTTTAACATGGTATAGGTATATATTTAGTAAGGCTACCTTACGGATTGAGATAAGATGAATCAGGCGGATATAAGATTATATTCCTCCTGAAAGAGAGTAAGGAACCGTTACTTCAATTCCTTAATCCGAATGTTATCGAACAAAACCTTACCCTGCTTACCGGAATGGATTTGCAGGGCAAAGAAGCCCTTTAGGTATTCATCATTTTTCCAGTGGGCAGCAGGCACCCCGTTCACCCAGGTCTTCACCACATTGTGCTTGGCATGTATGGTGACCCGATTCCATTCCCCGTTCTTGCGGGCAGCACGAATCTCTTTGTGTTCCTCAAGCCACAGAGGATACCAGTATCCTCCGCAGCTCTGTCCATAAACACCACCGGACCATCCACGACCTTTATTCTCCTCTTCCATTTCCGCCTGCGGTCCGTATACCTGATTCTCTCCCTTCAACTTCGCCCGGAACATGATCCCGGAATTACTGTTTACAACCCACTTCATATCGCAGGTGAAAATAAAGTTTTCGTACTCCCGCTCGGTCGAAAGATAAGTGCTGGGCGAGCCGGGTATACAGGTGCCGGCGATCGCCCCATCCTCAACCTCAAACTTGCATGTGCCTCCCCTTGGGGTCCAGCCCGTCAGATCCTTGCCATTGAAAAGATCAACAAAGCCTTTTTTCAGACCGGGTTCCGGATCGGTATTTAAAAGCATATCCGCCGGATCTGGAGCATTCTGCTGTTTGACATATTTTTTATGCCAACTGGCCTGACTCGGGTCGATCGACTTACCGTAGGCGATGAATAAAAAAGGAAGGAAGGTTAGGACTAATTTTAATTTCATGATTAAATTTTTAAATGTACAATATTCATTACTTAGAACTTAGAATGTCACTTTCTTTTCGTCATCATCTGAGCCCCCACCCGGTCTCGCCATGCCTCCAGCTCGCTTTTCAATTCGGCAGTTTTATCTTTCATACTAGCACTCAGGTCCCTGCTTTCACCGGAATCACTGATCAAATCGTACAGTTCATAAGCTCCATCTTCTTCATAAGCCGACTTCTCAAACCATTCAATCAGCTTGTACCGTCCTTTACGAATAGCTCCGGAAGGGGCAATGCCAAGACCGTGATAATGCGGATAGTGCCAACAAAGGAACTCACGGGTAAGTTTCGCACCTGAATTCTTAAGAACAGACAATAGACTGATCCCATCGATATCCTTTGCCCTGGAAACGCCACCCGCTAGGTTGATGAAGGTGGGAAAGAAATCATTACTGATAACAAGTTGTTCAGATTCACTCCCGGGGTTTACCACTCCGGGCCATCGAATGATCAGCGGCATACGAATACCAGCTTCGTAAAGATCCCCTTTGGAACCTCTGAAAGGCTTCCCCTCCTTACTTCCCTTTTGTCCATTATCTGAATTAAAAACCACAAGGGTATTATTTTCCAATTCCAGCTCCTCGAGAGTATCCAGTATCGTGCCTATGCTCTTATCCAAAGTCTCGAGCATGGCGGCCTGTTTCGGATTATTGGTTTTAAGTTTTTTTAACTCAGGTTTCTTTGCATATTTCTCGATCAGTGATCTCTTCTCAATCTCAGGGTCATGAATGCTGTTATGGGTAACATAGCAAAAAAAGGGTTGATCCTTATTCTTTTTGATAAATGCAACCGATCTTTCGGTAATCTCCCTCACATGGTGCCAATCCTCTTCAAACTTACTTTTAGGACCTGCGCCCGGCTTATGGGTTGTTAGCACATCATCAAAACCCTGAGACCCTGGATCCCCCGAACGGCCAAGCTTGTATTTCTTGTCCTTACTGAGGTGCCATTTTCCAAAATGTCCGGTTTTATACCCCGCATCTTTCAGGACTTCTGCTATGGTTATCTCCTCAAGAGGAAGTTCTTTGTTCCAGTCCGGCGTGATCAGTTTCGAATTTTTGGAACTGCGGCCGGGGATATAGTCGGTCAGATGAAGGCGGGCCGGATATTTTCCGGTCATAATACTTGCCCGAGTGGGAGAACATACCGGACTTGCGGCATAAGCATTGGAAAACTTCAGTCCATTTTTGGCCAACCTATCAATATGTGGCGTCTCATAAAAAGTACTGCCATAAGCCCCGATCTGATGCCGACCCAAATCATCTACGAGAATAAATATGATATTCGGCTTCTTCATGCTCTCCTTTGCAAAAGCGCTTAAAAAAACAAAGGTCAAGGCAAGGCCGATAATAAATTGTTTATAAAGGGATTTCATATATTGGGAATTCAATCTTATATTTTTGAATCACTTTAAAGAAAGCAATACAAATGCTTACACTCAATGCGAAGAAAGACATTCGTCATTTAGATTTTGCCTTTTTCTTCGGAGATGAAAAAGAAAAAGCATTAATGTTTTTATCCGCACTTGGAACTTTCTGATCAGCCGCCCAAAATATTCCGTTAATTATAAATCTTACCGAATTGGGATCCGTAAAATCGTGTAGGTGACCAAGGGTAGTGGAAAAGGTTTTACCTCCCCACTTGTTCGTCCATGTCCATGCCACTACATCGGTCATTTCTGGCTCAAGATGATGCGTGCCAAATTGGTTTGTTTGCACGACAGGTTTTTTGTCCTTAGGGTGCCCAGTCCCCAATAAAAGAGGTGTGGTTCCTTTTTCCAGTTTGGTAAGATAGAGCGTGCCTCGAGATTGCCAATCATCATCAGGTTGAACACCGGTGAGAATTGGGTGTTTCTCACTCCCCTGCTCTACTTTAAGTCGAGTCGGACCACTAAGATGAATTCGATAGGGTGAACCAAGAGCATCCCGGCCAAACCCATCGTTCCAGTTTTGATTGGGATGTTCATCCGGATAATTAAACCCGTGCGTGCTCGTCCGAAAACCCACCACTGGCTTTCCTAACTTCAGGTAATCGGTGATATGAACGAGTTGTTGATCATCAATTTTTAAAAACCGGGTATAGAAAATGGCTAGATCTGCTTTTTTCAATGCTTCCAGACCCGGCAATCCTCTCTCGTCTTTTTCAGGATCCCAGTCCGGGTTAATTACGGTTGTCTTAAAACCGAGACGCTCGATTTCGGATGCGAGCATCGGCATGGATTTCTGGGGGGAGTAATGATGAGTACCCACCACAAATACCGCATGTGGTTTCTCTCCAAGCAGAAAAGAGAGAGCGCATGAGAGGAAGGAAAGAAAGAATAATTTTTTTATCATGACGGACGCGATATTATGCAGGGTTTTACCAAGAAATGTCTACTAGAAGCTTGTAGTTGATATAATTTTAAACCTTCAAGAGCGCTCAGGATACTAATTACTTTAAAGATTCGAAAGATGCGATTTGTTGATCGAACATCGGTAACGATTTATGATCTGTGAGCGACACGAGTTTTGCTTTACTCTGCAAACCTTGGCTGACGGAATATTATAGGAGGATACCTCTATTTTAAAATAAAGCGTAGGATCAGGTGGACGGTTGCATTTGGTTTACACTTGGATTATCTACTAAGAATGAAAATAATCTCTTCACTTCTCCTCGCCCTTTTTTCCTTTGTAACCGTACTGTCGGCTGGTGATAATGCCCTATCCAAATCCGAAAAGTCCGATGGTTGGAAACTTTTGTTTAACGGGAAGAACCTGAACGATTGGAAAATCGACAAATGGAATCCGGAGAGTATTTCCGTCAGGGATGGTGCGATCAAATGCCAAGGCAAACCTTCGATGGTCTACTACACCGGCAAAGGTAAGGAGATGACGGATTTTCACTTCAAGGCCGATGTGATGACCAAACCGGGGTCAAACGGAGGAATCTTTTTCCACACCCAATACCAGGACAAAGGCTGGCCAATTGGACATGAGGCACAGATCAATCAAACCCAAAAGGATCCGGTCAAGACGGGCAGCGTATACATCGTGAAAAAGCACCTCGAGGCACCAGCCAAGGACAATGAATGGTTTCATTATGAAATTATCGTGAAAGGAAAACGCGTTGAAACCAAAGTGGACGGCAAAACCGTGGTGGTCTACAATGAAAGCAAGGATGTCAAAGGAACCCGCCAACTTTCAAAAGGAACGATCGGTCTACAAGCCCATGACCCAGGCAGCACGGTTTTGATAAAAAATATCAAAGTAAAGACCCTGTAAGAAAAGAACTTCGTATTGGATTCGCTTATTTCTTCTGCAAGCGGTCCTGCTTCTCCAAGATGTTCATTGGAGAATCTCCATTCAGCCACGACCTTGCCTCTGCATCGTTTCTAAGATACGCATCCCAGAAGGCGGTACTTAGTCCGAGAATTACCCGATGATGATTCGGGTTTCGGGGAAGTTTGTCCTTGGAGAAAGCCTTGTCATTGAAGGCCGAGTGCTCCGCTTTGTTCAAAACAAGCTCATAATGATTCCCCTGCGGAAGAGCTGGAAAGACGGCAAGACGGGAATCAATAGTTTGTCCGCCAATCGAAGCGAGATCATGAGTGCCCGTCATCAACAGCCAGGGAATACTAACCTCCCCGAACGCTTCATCGGGACTGATCATCTTGCGACTACCCGGACTCAATGGCATCGCAGCCTTGATTCGTCGCTCGGTCAGGTTTACTGAGAGGTGAATTTTCTCTCCAGAAACCGCTTGAGTCGTCAGCGCACCAAAAGAGTGGCCGGACATGCCCACTCTGGAAAGATTCAACTTGCCTGATAAAGTCGAATCCGATTTTAGATTCAACTTTTCCAGTCGATCCAAAACGGCGGAAACATCGTGCACCCGAAGCATAAAATTCTTGTAGGAGGCGGCTTTCTTGAGAGTAAACATTCGGCGAAGAGGACCCACATCTTTCCAAACCGATTCATCACTCCCAATATGCTGCATAAATACTGCGACATATCCACGACCTGCCCAATGTTTTCCCAAATACGAACATCCATTCCGGCTACCTCCAAGTCCATGACTAAATAGGATTACCGGGGAATTTGTTTTTCCCTCAGGAAAATAAAATTTTAAGGGTATCGAACGATTACGGGATTTATCCTTAATCGCCCAATCAAGCGTTTCAATGCTCTCAAAAGTATCAAGTGGGTCATATGCTTTGCCTTGATACACGAAAGCGAACAGGAAAATAGGAATGCATAATAACAGATTAGAAGTCATGCAACTCATTAAGCACGGGGGATTACAGGCTTCAATACTTTTACTTCTTTAACAGGTTACTGAGCCTTCATTTTTGTCAGTTCATCGACCATTTCCATTATCATGGTTCTTAGTTTCTCCGGAGGTTTTTCGGCAAGGTTATTTGATTTACTAATGTTGTTCTGGATCCTGGTAAATAGAATGAATTTTAAATTTTAGGATCCGACTAGCTTCTATTGTTCTTGACCCTTAATTTGAGAGAGGATCATACCCAAAAACATCAGACCACATCCTAACCATTCCTTGGTCGTTAAAACCTCGGTAAAGAAAAGCCAACCCGCCAGTACTGCAAAAACTGCTTCCAGGTTAAGGATGATCGCTGCCTGACTGGGATCGACTCTTTTTTGAGCAATAACCTGTAATGTAAAAGCAATTCCAACTGAAACTATACCGGCATAGAGGATGGCTCCCGAGGTAAGGATAACTTGATCTAGATGAAAAGTTTCAAACAGCAAGCTGAGTAACAAATTAAGAGCGGCACAGACCAGATACTGAACCAATGCTAATTTGATCGGGTTGAGGTTTCGTTTATTGGCAGCACCAATAACCTGCACATGAACTGCCCAGAAGAACGCTCCGATCAGAACCAGAGTCTCCCCCCATCCCATGGAAAAGTCCTGCTTGATACTGAGGAAATAAAGACCCAGTACGGCCAAGATGCATCCAATGACAGTCCACCTTCCGATTTTCTGACGGAGACACAAGCCAAGAATGGGGACGATCACTACATAGAGCCCAGTAATGAAACCAGCCTTGCCAACAGTGGTATATTGAATACCCACCTGCTGGAGGGTCGCTCCCCCAAAGAGTGCAAAACCGGCAAATATCGAAAACTTCCAAAAGGATGGATTGAGTTCTGTGGAACCACTCTCCTTTTTCCTCAAGAAAAATAATAGCGGCAGAAGAGAAAGAGCTCCCACCAAAAAACGGCAAACATTAAAAGAATAGGGTCCCAAATGATCCATTCCCATCCGCTGGGCCACAAATCCAAATCCCCAAATCAGGGCAGTTACAAGAAGAATTAAATTTGCCTGAAACTGGTTCACGAGAGATTGGAACCCGTAAAATAAATTGGCTATATTTTGATGGGAC
>Ga0257126_1002479_pt1 | contig 12137 bp, 10 predicted proteins | sample SI060_120mmetaG_FD_190151 | JGI IMG/M metagenome (GOLD analysis project Ga0257126, IMG submission 190151) | Marine microbial communities from Saanich Inlet, British Columbia, Canada - SI060_120m | ecosystem: Environmental > Aquatic > Marine > Inlet | place: Canada: British Columbia | collected... | reverse complement strand
TGGCCGTTGATATTATTATGAATTTGGCAATACCAAGTCTTTTAAATCAAAGTGACTACATGTATGCTTTCGAGTCTTCTGTCAGGCTAGAGATTCGGGCCAATGCAGAATGACATTATGAGAATGATCGACAAGAAGATCAAATAAGAACAAATGCGTCAGGAGTAACAATTTTGCGTCGTTTAGTAGATCGAAATCCGCCAGCTGAAGAAGAAGAAATTGATTTAACACCCATGCTCGACGTGGTGTTCATCATGTTGATTTTCTTCATTGTGACGGCGACATTTGTTAAAGAAAACGGTCTCGACGTTAACAGTCCTGACAAGAACAACACGCCTCAGGATGCTGACAAGAAGAGCATCGTGGTGCAGATTAGTAGCCGTGACAGAATCACCCTGAGAGGACGTGACATCGATTTCAGAGCTGTCAGAGCAAATATTGAGCGTTTACACGCTGAGAACCCTGAAGCACCGGTTGTTGTTCAACCGCATCCTGAGAGTACAACCGAAACAATGATTCACGTCATGGATTCGGCCCGTCAAGCTGGGGTTTATAACGTTTCGATAGCTGCTTCCTAGCATTCTCTTTCTAGCGATTGCTGCGGAGCACCAGGGATCACCAGTTATTCTCACACGGGATATTTGATTTTCTACTAGGCTTACCGCCATGAAACTCATGTAATATCCCAAAAGACCCCCGCTTAGCGGGGTTTTTTTTGCCAATTTTAAAGGATCTTCAAGATGGAACTGATACTGATCAGACATGGTTTACCTGAAAAAGTCATTAATCAAGATGGCACACCTGCGGATCCACCTCTCTCCGAGGAAGGATTAAAGCAGGCAGAGCTTGTCGCTAAATGGCTTGAGCATGAGCAAATCGACAAGCTTTATGCGAGCCCCATGCGCAGAGCAGTGCAGACCGCTGAACCACTGGCGAAAGTGAAGGGATTGGATATTGAATTAAGAGAAGGCGTTGCGGAGTATGATCGTAAATCTGATTTGTACATTCCTGTCGAACAATTGAAAGAGTTAGACTACGATCGCTGGAAGAAGTTAATGACGGGAGAGATTGTCGAGGCAGATTTTCCAGAATTCGCGAAGGCAGTTATTAGTGCTTTGGAGGCAATCATCGATGAAAACCCTGGCAAGCGGGTGGCCGTTGCATGTCATGGCGGGGTTATCAACGTATGGACCTCGCACGTGATAGGACTTGAACCCAAGATGTTCTTCAATCCAAATTACACCAGCATTAACCGTTTTATGGCCGCGAGTTCCGGCGAGAAATCAGTCGTATCTCTCAACGAATATCATCATTTGAAACGTTAAATGTCCTTGAGCGGGTTGACGGCTAGCCCACTTTAAGGCTCTGACCGCCGTCGACCAGCAGTTGAGTGCCAGTAATGAACTTGGCTTCATCGCTGGCAAGAAACAGCGCCGCGTTTGCCACGTCCCACGCCGATCCCATTTGTCCGCCGAGTGGAACCATTGCGTCCCGGGCAGCAATGACACGGTCCAGCGCTTCTCCCTTTGCGGCGGCAGTACCCTCAACTGCCATCGGTGTATGCATGAGTCCCGGCAAAATGACATTTGCGCGGATGCCATGTCTCGCATTGGCAATGGCTATATTTTCGGTTAACGCCAGGACCCCCGCTTTGGATGTTTTATAGGCAACCATGCCGGAGGCCGCGATCGCGGCAACAGAAGAAATGTTGATAATAGCGCCACTCTTTTGATCACGCATCACCGGTAAAACATGTTTTGAGGTCAGGAACATGCTGGTCAGATTGACGTCGAATATGCGCTGCCAGGTTTCGAGAGATAAACTCGTGACGCCTCTATCACCGGCCCCGATCCCGACATTATTGTGCAGAATATCAATTCTGCCGTAGGATTCGACACAGGCTCTGGCCATTGCCTCGCAGTCCGATTCTTTACTCACATCCATTTCAAAAGCGATAGCTTGACCGCCTTCGGCGATAATCATGTCGGCAGTTTCACTTGCGGACGCCATATTCCGGTCAGTTAAAAACACGCTTGCACCTTCCTGTGCAAATCGAAGTGCTGTTGCGCGTCCATTGCCAATGGTTGCACCTTCGCTTTGGCCTGCGCCGGTAACGATGGCGATTTTGTTCTCCAGTCTCATGGCGTCTCTGCTCCCTGTTGTTTGATTACGATGTTACCAGCGTTAGCTGACAGTGAGTGCTGTCTGACTTTCGATTGTTCACAGTTTCACTCCGGGTTCAGCTATTTCTAAGCGAGATGATGTTAAAGCATCAGTCTCTAACGGTCTCATCTACCTGTTCTTCGAAAACCCTGCTTCGTATCATTTCCCGTACCTTTTGAGTCAGTTCGGAAACGGTTGTTTCGTCGTAACTTTCGACCGGTATTTCGTCGAGAACCTGCACATGGACATCACTGCGACCGGAGAAGTTGAAACGATTTTTGGGCACAGCATATTTTGAGCCGTTAATGACGATTGGTAATATTGCCACTCGTTGCCGTTTTGCCAGTATAAACGCGCCCTCCTTGAATGCCCCCAGTTTACCGTTGCGAGACCGAGTACCTTCAGGAAATAGGTATACCGAGCTACCTCGTTTGAGGTGTTTTCCGCAGGCTGAATACATTTGTTTGACGCTGGTTTTCCGCCCTTGCTTTAGGCGTATGTACTGGTTTAGCGCCATGTTCCAGCCGACCAGCGGAATCTGGAATATCTCGTCTTTTGAGACCCATTTGAAGTGGGTGAAAAGGGTAAAGGCGACGAGTATGTCGACCAGAGATTGGTGGTTCGAGACGATGACATAGGTTTTGTTCTTGTCGATCTTCTCTCGCCCGTTGACGGTGACCTGCCATGGTGGAAAAATCCAAATGTAGAGGCTGGCCCAGAAGCAAGTGAATCGATGTAGCAGCCATAATCTCGGATCAAGGAAGTAGGTCACCAGCCATATACAGAGGGCAACAAGGAAGAAGACAGTTGAAGTCGTGAATACAAAAGTGATTAATAAGGTGGCAACGAGACGGTTGGCTAACCAAGTGATCATTCCGATTGTTCACGGTGGAGTTTGTAAAATCGGAGGATATACCACAATTGGACGGGGCAAAAGAGCTGATAGCCGGAACTTAACCCATCCAAGGAGATAGGCTACAATATGCTTCCTATTTCTGATATCTCTGTTATAAACCATTCATGTATATTATTTCCCGAAAGATAGTGCTCTCAATGATCTTTGTCTTTTCGTTGAGCGGCTGTGCCACGGTGGTGACCTCAATCACTGCGCAACTCGCCGAAGATTTATCTTGGTCGATTCTGAACAGCAACGACGTTGAAACCGTAAAAGAAGCGATACCCGCTTATCTCGTGATGATAGACAGTTTCCTGAGAAGCTCGCCGGATGATCCTGCGCTGCTAATGGCGGCATCCAGCTTGAATGGCGCATTCGCCATATTTACTGACGAAGACAGGTCCAAGCTACTCACAACCAAATCGCTGGATTACGCCGCCAGAGCGGCCTGTGTCAGCAACCCATCGCTGTGCGGAGCAACTGAAGCAAAATTTGAAGATTTACAAACTGATATTGATCAGCTTGGAGTCGAGGATGTTCAGTTTGCCTATACCCTTGCGGTGGCATGGGCATCTTGGATGCAGGCGAATAGCGATGATTGGAATGCTATTGCGCAGCTATCCAAGGTCAAGTATTTGATGAACCGCGTAATTGAATTAGACGAAACATGGGACAATGGCGGGGCTCATTTATACATGGGTGGGTTGGAAACGGTGCTTCCCGCGTCAATGGGTGGAAATCCGGAACTGGGTAGAACGCACTTTGAGAGAGCCATAGCGTTGGGTGAAGGACGATTTCTGATGACTAAGGTGGTGTTTGCCGAGAACTACGCAAAACTGATTTTTGATAAAGCGCTTCATGATCAGCTGCTTCGGGAAGTCATCGCAGCTGATCCTGTGGTCGAAGGAATGACGCTGACCAATACGCTTGCCCAGGAGCAGGCCAGGACATTGCTGGCTGACTCCGATGATTATTTTTGAACCCAAGCGACATGCGCTGGGCGTGTTTACGGATTTTAAGGAAGAGATTTTGATGAAAAACACTCGGTTTGTTACTGGTTCAATCGTCACGCTACTGGTTTGCTTGATGCTGACCCCTTCGGTCAGTGTCGCAAAAACCTTCAAAATCGCCACAGTTTCACCGGATGGTTTGTCCTGGATGAAAAAACTACGAAGTGGTGCAAAAGAAATCGCTCAGCGAACGGACAACAGGGTCAAGTTCAAGATATACCCCGGTGGTGTTCAGGGTGATGATTACACCGTGCTGCGAAAAATGAGAATTGGGCAGTTACATGGGGGGGTTATTGCTGCAAGCACATTGACAAGGTTTTACCCAGATTTACAGGTCTATAACCTGCCGCTAGTGTTTCGAGATGGGGCAGAGGTTGATTACGTGCGCGAGCGAATGGACCAACGCATTGTGGATGGACTCGAGGAAGCGGGCTTTGTGACTTTTAACCTTACGGAAACCGGTTTTGCCTACGTAATGACAAAAGAACCCGTCAAATCCGTTCAGGATCTTAAGAAAATTAAAGCTTGGGTGCCTGATGGTGATCCTATTTCTGCGCAGCTGATCCAATCTTTTGGCATCAGTCCTATACCGCTGACGTTGTCAGATGTGCTCGCAGGGCTTCAGACGGGTTTGGTCAATGGTGTTGCTGTGCCTCCACTGGTCGCCCTCGCGCTGCAATGGCACAATCAGGTGAAGTACGTCACCAATATTCCATTGGTTTATATCTACTCGATGTTTTCGATGGATAAGAAGGCATTTGCTTCCATCTCCGAAGCAGACCAGACAATCGTAAAAGAAGTCATGAATCGGATCTTTCTCGAGGTGGATAGGGAGAACAGGATAGACAACTTAAAGGCTTATGACGCACTGATTTCTCAAGGTATTGAAGCAGTAAGCCCCACGGAAGACCAGTTTGTGGCATGGCAAGCTCAGGCAGAAGCTTCCATTGAATCCCTGATTGCATCAGGCAGTATTAGTGACGAGAGTCTTTCGTTGCTTTATCAATACCTGAACGAATATCGAGCTAGCCAAGCCGGGGTCGACAAAGCCCTGCTTTCTGAGCAGGATAGAGTGACCAGTGCTAGCGAGTGAATGCGCTGATGGTTAAGCTCATTCATAGGTGTGAAGATTTCGCGCTGATAGGTGCACTTATCACCATGCTGGCTATTGCGCTCATGCAAATTGTACTGCGAAATTTTTTTGACTCGGGTGTGCTTTGGGCTGAGACTTTTTCCAGGGTGCTGGTGCTGTGGTTAGCAATGCTGGGTGCAATGGTAGCAACCCGTGAGCAGAATCATATTAATATTGATGTGCTTTCCCGCTACCTGCAGCCTCTGGCGCTTAAGATAACCCGTGTGGTCACTTCTTTGGGTGCTGCGGTCATTTGCGGCACAGCCGCCTACTATTGCTACGGGTTTGTTCTATTTGAGTACGAAGACGCGACTATCGCTTTTGCTTCCGTACCTCATTGGCTGTGCCAGGCGATTATTCCGATTGGCTTCGGGATTATGAGCTTCAGATTTATCCTCCAGTGCCTCCAGCAAATAAGATCTTGAGATGGGTTTAATCGGTTCTATCGTTATTGGTGTCTTTGCCCTGTTGGGTACACCGCTATTTATCGTCATTCTTGCGGCGGCAATGCTTGGTTTTTACCTAGCTGACATCCCGCTGATGGTGATCGCGATCGAGATTTACCGACTGATTGATACACCTCTCCTACTGGCGTTGCCCTTGTTTACGTTTGCGGGTTATCTGTTGGCGGAAAGCCAGTTGTCTTCCAGACTGGTCAGACTCACCCAAGTGTTTCTTGGTTGGATGCCAGGTGGTCTTGCTGTTGTATCGTTTGTGACCTGCGCATTTTTCACGGCTTTTACTGGTGCCTCTGGTGTGACGATTGTTGCTGTTGGCGCGCTTTTGTTTCCTGCGCTAGTCGAAGCGGGATATAAAGAAAAATTCAGCCTGGGTCTAGTGACGACCTCGGGCAGCCTAGGTCTTTTATTGGCTCCTTCGCTACCGTTGATTCTCTACGGCGTGATTGTTCAACAGATGGATATCCCTAATCCTTTTACCATTCAAGAGTTGTTTCTAGCCGGTATTTTGCCGGCGTTACTGATGATTGTCCTATTGACGTTTTATAGTCTTTGGAGCAATCGCGATGTGGAAATCGTCAAGGGAGAATTCAGCAAAGCGGATGCCATCAGCGCGATCAAGGATGCCCGCTGGGAGATCCCGATGCCCTTCATCGTTCTGGGGGGCATCTACTCAGGCTTCTTTGCGGTGTCCGAAGCTGCAGCAGTGACGGCATTCTACGTGCTTGTTGTTGAGGTGTTTATCCACCGCGAAGTTTCAATACGTGCTTTGCCGGGGGTTATCCGGGATGCGATGACAATGGTGGGTGGCATCTTGCTCATTCTTGGGGTTTCACTGGCTTTCACAAATTATCTGATTGATGCGGAGATTCCCCAGCTTCTTTTCGACTGGATTAGCACTTATGTCAGCGACAAAATTACGTTTCTTATCCTGCTCAACATTGTGCTGCTAATTTTAGGTGCGCTGTTGGATATTTTCTCGGCGCTGGTCATCATGATCCCGTTGATCGTGCCGGTAGCGCTGCGTTTTGGCATTGATCCGGTGCATCTCGGCATTATCTTTCTTGCAAATATGCAAATTGGCTACTTTACGCCGCCGATAGGCATGAATCTATTTATTGCTAGCTATCGATTTGATCGTCCAATTACTGAGCTCTATCGCGCAACCATACCGTTTATGTTCGTTTTGTTGTTCGCCCTCATCGTCATTACCTATGTACCTGAGGTTAGCCTGGCATTTCTTGACAGGTAGATTGTCCTGAATCAGTCGATCAAAAATCACCGATGCGCATTTTGCCTCGCCGAAACAGGAACGGCTATCTGAGGAATTCGAAGCTAACCTTTTTATCAACGGTTGTTGATTAGACTGCAATCAAAGAAACCTGGTTCCGTGAAGGCTCAACAAGAAGCTACGATTATCGATGCTGTTGCAAAACGATGCTGTTGCAAAACGATGCTACTGAAAAGTGATGCTGTCGTGACGAGACGATTGATGACGTTCAGCTGTCAGATGTTTGATGGTTTGCCGAAATTTCTTAAAATTACGCTCGTTAACAATCATATAGTCAATTAATTCATGATCTTAAGATAATTAGTTAATGTATATTATTTTTCTTGGCTAGCAAACACCCACGTAGCCTTCCTTGCGATGATCCGACCCTCCAACGTAGCCAGCGTCCATTTTATAGATGAGCTGGGCACCACCAAACACGTGTTCTGGCTCATTGAGTTCAACTCGATGTCCGCGATTCGCAAGCGTTTTCGCAACTACTGGGTCGAAACCGTGTTCAAGACAGACCACACCATCTTCCCGCAGATGCCAGCGTGGTGCATCCGACGCGGCTTGAGGATTCTGCTGATGGAGGAAAATACGAATCATCATCTGCAGATGACCCTGGGCTTGCATGTGACCACCCATCACACCAAAACTCATCACTGGTTTGCCAAGGTGAGTAGCAAAACCTGGAATGATGGTTTGATACGGGCGTTTACCTCCCGCTACCTGATTAGGGTGTCCTTTTTCAGTAGTAAAACCTGAGCCTCGGTTTTGCATGCTGATACCCGTGCCCGGCACAACGATGCCTGATCCGAAGCCTCGATAATTTGACTGTATAAAGGAGATCATCATGCCTGACTGATCAGCGGCACTCAGATACACCGTGTCGGCGCTGCTGCCCAAAGCTGTAGGATGTTCGTTTGCTGTTGAAATATCGATCTCCGAGGCTCTTTGCTCAAGGTAAGCGGGATCGAGAAGGGTTTCTGGCGTCACTTTCATATGCTGAATATCTGCGAGGTGCCGTTCAACCTCTGCATAAGCGAGACGCGTGGCCTCAATTTGGAGGTGCACTGAATCCGCTGAGTCAACGGGTAAATTGGTCAGATCGAGATGGTTCGTGATACCCATGGCGATAAGTGCAAGTAGTCCTTGTCCATTGGGCGGAATTTCATGGAGTGAAACGTCGGTTCCGGCAAGTTCGCGCGAAAGTGTGCCAACCCAATCACATTGATGTGAAGCGAGATCTTCATGCGTCATGGCGCCGCCGCATGCCGCTGAATGCTCTATTATTTTGTCTGCGAGCGAGCCTCGATAGAACGCTTCTCCTCCGGTCTCGGCGATCATTTGCAGACTGTTGGCGTGATCCGGTAGCCTGATGGTTGCGCCAATGTCGGGGGCTCGACCATCGGGACAGAAGGTCGACATGAAAGCATCGAATGCTTTGAACTGTTTAGGGGCAAATTGCCAGTAATATCCTGTTTTTGGACCTACTTGATATCCGTTGTTCGCATAGTTGATTGCGGATTCGAACAGTTGATGGAATGGCAGCTTGCCGAATTTCCGTGAGAGCTCAACCCAGGCGCTGACGGCACCGGGCACCGTGACGGCATCCCAGCCCAGTGTTGGCATGGATTGATGTGACTCGAATCGTTCCGGGCGCCAGGCGCTTGGCGATCTGCCTGAGGCGTTAAGGCCGTGAAGCGTGTTTCCGTCCCATAGAATCGCGAAAGCATCGCTTCCGATACCGTTGTTATTGGGTTCAACGACTGTCAACGTTATGGCCGCTGCAAGTGCAGCATCGACAGCATTGCCGCCTTGTTCGAGCATACGTAGACCCGCATAGGTCGCGAGTGGCTGGGACGTGGCGACCATGTTGTTGCCAAAAACAGGTGAGCGGTTCGAAGGGTAAGGACAGGTCCATTTCATTAGTTTTTTCAAGATCTCATCTTCTCCAAAGCACCTTGGACGTTATTGCGTCCCGCGTCTTTTGCTCGGTAGAGCGCGGCATCGACAGCGGCAATGAAGTCTTTGTGGTTTTCGCCCTCTGTCGGCGGTTTCGAGCCGACGCCAATTGACACGGTGGCCCTAAGTACAAGTGAGTCTAATTGTAATTCTGACTGTTCAATTTTGGCACGGATCTGCTCAGCTAGGAACATGGCATTGTCAATTTCAAGATAGGGTAACAGGATAACGAACTCTTCGCCGCCGTATCGGGCCAGGATGTCAGCAGGACGCCGTAGAACTGATCTGATGATCAGGACAATCGCCCTCAAGCACTCATCACCTATCAGATGACCATGGGTATCATTCACTTGTTTGAAATGATCGACATCCAGCAACATCAGGGAAATCGGGTGCCCTTGTCGGATCGCGCGACGCCATTCCTGTTCAAAAGCGGTGTCAAAATAGTTGCGATTCTTAATACCAGTCATGACATCGACGGTGTTGAGTTCTTTCAGGGTTTCATGAGCCGAGGATAGCTCGTGCAACGCTGTTTCAAGCTCCAATGTTCTATTGTGTACCTGGCTTTCAAGTGCTTTTGTTTCATCGGTTTGTTGTTTACGCTCGAGGTAGGACTTGTCTTGCGCAAATACGGCCTGTAGTCGCCTTTGTTGACGGAGTTCTGCAGATATCACAAAACTGATGCTAATGATCATAACAATGAAGGCAATGGGACCGACTTGGTCGGTGACATGCGTGGCGTTCATCAGTTGCAGACTAATCAATGCCTGAATGACAACGCTAACGCCCAGTATTGCGCAGGCGATGGTCGAATATAACGCCAGCCGATTTCCTTGAAAAGCGGCATAGCCGCATACCAACACAATGAGTGTAGCCATCACGATAGTGAGTGATGCCAGATAGGGAATGACCTTAGCATAATCGATGAAAAGGTACGCCACCATGCATAACGCGGTGCCCATCGCGGTTACCCGCAGTGCGATTTCACTGATTCGACTTGTTTTCTGCAATTTCAATAAGTTGGAAAGGAACGGGTACACGGAGATGATAGCTGCGCCAATGCTGAATACAAAGATTGTGTCGTAATTAGTGATACTTTCACCCCAATATTGCCTGCCAAGACCGATGGCAGAAAACTGGTAGATGCCAAAGAAGAGGGTAAAACATAAAAAACTGACGACGGAGCTGTGCTTAAAGGCGGAAATTATCACGAAAAGGAAGATCATCACGATTAGCCAGATGCCTAATAGTGAACCCGACCAGAGATTTTTTAGGGCTTCATTTTCAAAAAATGGTGTCGTGAGCCAGAGCCGCAGGGGTAGTGAAAATGTGCTGGTGGTTTCTGCTCGAAGCAGAATCGTTGTCTCATCGCCAGGATTGAGCTTGAGGGGTACCAGATGTTCCCTGTGGTCGAATGGTTTTTCCGACCTAGACACACCAACGCCCATTTTATGGTGAACGACTTCTTCGCCCGTATATTGGTAGGTGTCTATATAGTCAAATTTGGGGTTCCCGGCATGCAGCAGGAATTCGCTATCGATTGAGTTGCTGGTGATGTGGACCCGAAACCAGTAGACCGCATCAGTAAAGCCAAAACCGATGCTAGACTTGGTATTTCTTTGCCAAAGAGCATCGTCGAGGTTGCGAATTTCAGAAACGTTCAGAGATCGGGTTGGGTCAACGTAGTATTCGACTATTGGGCCAAGGTCAAGATAGTCTGCGCCAACATTAATAATCGATCGAGGCATTGCCTGAGCTGAAAGAGATCCAGCAAGAACACTGATAAACACCAATAATGAGATAAAGGCGCTGTGCCTGGCAGGCATCAGTATTCTAACAAATCCCATCGGGACCCCTTGGTTTACGCAACACTTTTCGTGCTTTTTAATTGTTCGCTACGTTGATTTTAAGATTTAAGCTGCCCAAAAAATTGTTCAGATACTATTTTATTCGTCGCCGGTTTACGGGTTGATCGTTTCCTCGTGTGACCAATTCGACTGTTCTCTCGAAAACTCATCCAGATGCTGTTGAGAGTAAAGGAAGTAATAACGGCCGCGTTGGGCCATGAGGGCCGCATGGTCACCACTTTCAATGATCTCTCCGTGTTCCAGCACCAGTATCCGATCAGCTTGTCGAATCGTCGACAATCGATGTGCGATGACGAGACTTATTCGACCTTGTAACAATTCATTCAGACCTCGCTGGATTTCCTGTTCTGTGACCGTATCAATAGATGATGTCGCCTCATCCATGACGAGTATCGCTGGGTCTGCCAGTATTGCTCTTGCAAAAGAAATAAGTTGCTTTTCCCCTGCGGATAACCGAGCGCCGGCCTTGCCGACTTCCGAGTCATAATCTCCATCTATTCGCGAAATAAAACCGTGGGCGCCAGCTTTTTTAGCCGCAGCCACGATTTCATCATGGGTTGCATCAAGCCGCCCGTAACGAATGTTATCAGCAATACTACCGCCGAAGATGTGAGAAGATTGTAAGACAATTCCCAGGTTTGATTGTAACCACGCGAGACTGCGCGCTCGATAGTCGATGCCGTCGATAAGGATTCTGCCCGCGGTGGGTTCGTAGAAGCGACAGAGCAAATTTACCAGAGACGTTTTTCCACTGCCGGTTGAGCCAACGATGGCGATGTTTTCTCCTTTCGAGATTGATAGGTTGATACCCTTCAGCACCTCGCCACCGACGGCGTAAGAAAAGCGCACATTTTCAAGTTCGATCTGCTGGATGTCCTCTCCATGTCCATCAGGTGCCGAACCAATAGGGTGCTGCAATGCCATTTTCGTTATGACCTCTGGGGAATCTTGGATATCGGATTCTGCGTCGATCAAGCTGATGATACGTTCAGCAGAAGCCTGGGCCATCTGCATTTCCGCAAACCAGTGCGCGAGTTCTTCGATCGGCTCAAAAAAGTGCCTGGTATAGGTTAGAAAAGCTATAAGGGTGCCAGTTGTCACGCCGCCGACAATGACCTCCACACCGCCAAAAACTAGCGCAAGCCCCGTCGCGAGTGAGCCGAGGGTCAAAACCAAAGGAAGATAGAGCGCCGCTTGCACCTGATTGAGTACTGAGGCCTCAAACATCTCGTCTGTGAGTTTGCCAAAGGTGTTCAAATTCTCGGCTTCCTTCACGAAGGCCTTGCTGGTTCTTACCCCCATAATGCTTTCGTTAAATGATCCGGTGATACGAGAGTTGGTTTTTCGCACGCGACGCGCACTCTTAAGAATCC
>Ga0257126_1002476_pt1 | contig 12143 bp, 10 predicted proteins | sample SI060_120mmetaG_FD_190151 | JGI IMG/M metagenome (GOLD analysis project Ga0257126, IMG submission 190151) | Marine microbial communities from Saanich Inlet, British Columbia, Canada - SI060_120m | ecosystem: Environmental > Aquatic > Marine > Inlet | place: Canada: British Columbia | collected... | reverse complement strand
GTTTTTTATTCTCTCGAAATTAGCTTGGGGCGTATTAAGTCCGACCAATATGATCATCTTAATGATGGCATTAGGGACGTTATTTTTGATGAAAGGGGCGGTTTCGGCAGCTAAAAAAATACTTGTTTCTACTGTAGTCGTGACCTTATTGCTGACCGTCTATCCTTTGGGGGATAGCGTCATGTTTCCATTAGAAAATCGGTTTAGCAAGCCACAGGTTATGCCAGAACAGATCGATGGCATTATTGTATTAGGTGGCGGAGAACAACTTAAAACGTCATTGAGTTGGCAGAGTGCGGAACTCGGTGCGGGTGGTGACCGCTATATAGGTGCTGCGATATTAGCAAAACGATACCCGACAGCACCAGTAATTTTTACCGGTGGCAATAGTTTACTTAGTTTCCAAGGAAAAGGAGATCAAGGCAATATTGCACAAACAGTATTAACCGCAGTAGGGATTGAGAAAAATAGACTCATTATCGAATCAAAATCGCGCAATACCAATGAAAATTTCTTATTCATTAGGCCATTGTTACCAGAAACAATGGGCAACTATTTATTGGTCACCTCTGCCTTTCATATGCCAAGGGCAATGGGTATCGCGCGTCAGCAAGGGTTAAACGTGATTGCTTACCCAGTAGATTATCGCAGCAATCAACCAGTACTACGCCAATGGAGTTTTAATTTGTATGAGCATTTGGAAGTGTTAGAACCCGCTTGGCGTGAATGGATAGGTTTAACGGTTTATTACATAACTGGGAGAACAGATGAGTGGTTTCCTGCACCCGTGCAAGCAGTATCATTACAAAAGTCACAAGGCAGTTAAGCGATAGTGATAAACTATGCCACTAGCTAATAACGGAGCACCCAATGCAGGTCAAAGAATTGAAATTGCTAGTGATTGATGCACTAGAAAATATTAAAGCAGAAGATATACAAGTACTTGATGTAACAGAAATGACGGATGTAACTGATTTGATGATCATTGCGACGGGTAAATCGACTCGGCAAGTTAAAGCACTAGCGAATGAAGTCAGTCAACAAGCAAAAGCGGCTGGGCATCAGCCTTTAGGTGTTGAAGGAGAAGATGTCGGTGAATGGGCTTTGGTTGATTTGGGGGATGTGATTGTTCATGTGATGACACCACAGTCTCGCACGACATATAACTTAGAAAAACTTTGGCAAGTGCCAGATGAAATGGATCAACAGGTTTCGGCCGAAGAAGAATGAAATTAAGCTTGTTGGCCGTCGGAAATAAGATGCCTGGATGGGTCAATGAGGGCTATCAAGAATACGCAAAAAGGTTGCCAAGGGAGTGCCAACTGAGTTTACAAGAAATCACACCCGCTAAGCGGGGGAAAAGTGGCAATGCCGCACAATGGATGGCTGAAGAAGGCGAACGAATACTAACGGCAGTGCCGAGTAATCATCATGTTGTTTCTTTAGACGTTAAAGGTAAGCCATGGAACACGGAGCAATTAGCACAACAAATGCAACAGTGGCTGGCGGATGGGAGAGATGTATCATTATTGGTCGGCGGGCCGGATGGCTTATCGCAGGCATGTAGCCAAAGAGCCGATCAAGCATGGTCATTATCAGCATTAACCTTGCCTCACCCAATTGTACGCATCGTCATAGCAGAACAACTTTATAGAGCATGGACGGTATTACAAAACCATCCTTATCATCGCGCATGAATTTCCCTCGTGTTTATCTAGCTTCTGGTTCACCAAGGCGGAGTGAACTACTGGCTCAGATTGGTATCGAGTTTGATAAGTTAACGATAGATGTAGATGAAAGTCGTCTAATTGATGAAATGCCACTTGATTATGTACAACGTATTGCCCAGGTAAAAGCCAAAGCCGGTTGGGCAGCACTGGGTGAGAACGAGTTGCGACCTGTCATTGGGGCTGATACCTCAGTCATAATAGGCCAGGATATCTTGGGTAAGCCAAAGAACAAGGCTGAAGCCAAAACGATGTTAAAACGTCTATCAAATAATCAGCATGAGGTGCTGACTGCGGTATCATTAATTTATGGTGAGCAGGTTTTAACTAGGGTGAGTTATAACAAAGTTACTTTCGCACCATTAACAGAAGCTGAGCTGGATTGGTATATAACGACTGGTGAAGGTGAAGATAAAGCAGGATCTTATGCTGTACAGGGTCTTGCAGCCCTATTTATAAAAAAGATAGAAGGCAGCTACTCTGGCATTATGGGCTTACCGCTAAGAGAAACAATGGAATTATTGATCGATATCGGGTCTACTTTGCATGAGCAGTGAAATCCTAATTAATGTAACACCGAGTGAAACGCGCGCCGTTGTTGTCGATAATGGTGTGCTGCAAGAAGTGTTTATCGAAAGAACAGAATATAGAGGTTTAGTGGGTAATATCTATAAAGGCAAAGTATGCCGGGTGTTACCAGGTATGCAGGCCGCTTTCGTTGAAATAGGTTTATCCCGAGCCGCTTTTTTACATGCCTCTGATATTTCGATTCCTGGTGGCCATACTGGGAATTTACAAGAAACAGAAGTGCCCCCGATTTCTTCTTTGTTGAGAGAAGGCCAAGAAATCGTCGTCCAAGTTATTAAAGATCCAATGGGAACCAAAGGCGCGAGATTAACGACTCAGCTTTCAGTCTCTTCGCGTTACCTCGTTTATATGCCGGATACCCAAGGCGTCGGCGTGTCATTAAAAATTGAAGAGGAACATGAACGGGATCGACTTAAAAATGCATTGATAGCCCAATTAGACTCGAAAACGGGCGGCTATATTTTAAGAACGGCGGCTGAAGGAGTTACAGAAACAGAACTCGTATCAGATTTACAGTTTTTGCATCGTTTATGGTCAAAATTGCTGGATCGAAAAGCGACATTAAAGACCGGCAATACACTGTATGAAGACTTACCTTTAGCACTCAGATCGCTAAGAGATTTATTTTCACCAGAAGTAGAAAAAATACGCATTGATTCCAAAGAAACCTATGACAAGGCGTTAAAGTTTGCAGAAGGGTTTATGCCCGAATGTGCTTCAAGAATCGAGCACTATAAGGAAGGCGCGCCCTTATTTGACTTGTTTAGTGTTGAAGAAGAAATTCAAAAAGCATTAGAACGCAAAGTGCCTTTAAAGTCAGGCGGCTATCTGATCTTTGATCAGACAGAAGCAATGACAACGGTAGATGTTAATACCGGTGGTTTTGTCGGCCATAAAAATTTGGAAGAGACTATTTTCAAAACCAATTTAGAAGCGGCCAAAGCAATTGCACGACAATTACGCGTACGTAATTTAGGCGGCATCATTATTCTAGATTTCATTGATATGGATGAATTGGATCATCGAGATCAAGTTTTACAAACGTTAGAAAAAGCGATGCTACCGGATAGGGCGCGACATAACCTTTGCGGGGTATCTGAGCTTGGTCTGGTTGAAATGACTCGAAAAAGAAGTCGTGAAAGTTTGGAACATGTACTGTGTGAGCCTTGTCCCGCTTGTGATGGCAAAGGCTACGCTAAAAGTATTGAAACGGTCTGTTATGAGATTTTTCGCGAGATATTACGTGAAGCCAAGCAATATGAAACCAGTCGTTTCCTCGTGTTAGCGTCACAAGATGTTATTGATCGCCTTAATGATGAAGACTCAACCTATGTTGCTGAATTAGAACAGTTTATTGGCCGGTCCATTGCGTTTCAACCAGAGTTTCAATATGGTCGAGAGCAATTTAATGTCGTGTTAATGTAGGGTTCATCATGACGAACTATACTTTGGTTTTATCCCAGCCCCAGCCGGTTTTATGACAATGACGATACGAAAACACCATTGCGGCAGGGTTAAACCATTTTATATTATTCTGCTATTTATCCTTTTGTCGTTAGGGTCTGGCTTTTATTGGTTGGCAGGTGCTGTCAATCAGCAGCAAGATGCCATAGCAGATTGGGTGAGTGATAAATTAGGACATGAAGTTGAAATTGATCAAGCCAGGTTAAGCTGGGTCAACTTATCACCCAAACTTGAACTAGTGACAGTCAAAATCCTTGCCGAAGATGACGCGACACAATTACTGTCGCTAGAGAAGTTATATCTTGATTTAGACCTCTATGACAGTATCCGCTATCGAGATCTAAGGCTTGATGACGTCACATTAACAGGTTTAAAAATAGGTGTGGTCAGAGATAGTAAGGGTTTAATTGCATTGCAAGGCTTAAACCAACAAAGTGATTCGACACCATTATTTGCAGAGCTATTAGTGCGATCAAATGCATTAAACAGTGTTCATTTAAAGTCGATTACGGTTGACTTTACTGATCAGAAAAAAACATTCTTAACGGGTCGCTACTACATTGACAGTGCAGTGATTGAGCATCAATTGAATAAGTGGCAGACTAAAGGGAAGATCACGTTACCAGATGCTTTGGGTGATGATGTCCAATTTTCTGCCAATTGGTTGCTAAATGAAAAACAGCCTCAATTGACGACATGGCAATGGGCTGTTGAAGCTAACGAACTCCATTTGACGCCATTGAAAAACGACCTAACATTCCGCAATGTGATAATAGAGCAAGGTCGCGTTGATGCTACGCTCAGTGGAGAAGGTATCGGTGCCCGATTAAATAAGGCCCAAATGGTATTGGACTTAACGAATTGTCAGCTGGCTAATCGTCAAAATAAAACTGACATACTTCCCGTTATTATTGAACATTTATCAGGGCAGTTTGAGTGGTTGCACTTTGAGCAAGGCTGGATGTTAACGGCCAGTAACCTATATTTAGATACGAATGATAAAGCTTGGCCAAAGTCATCACTGACATTGACGCAACAAGGTGAGGGGGTTGAAGCAAAAGGGGACTTTTTTCGTATTGAAGACTTAACTAACATTCTAGGTTTATCTGGTGAGCTGCCGGAGCAGTTAGTGGCACAAAGACCGAAAGGTGACATAAAAAATTATCAATTTTTTTATGCGCCAAACTCAGGATTAGATCTCGCTCAATTTCAATTGGTTGATGGCGAATTATCAGCATGGCGAGATTACCCGGGCATTGATAACCTGAATCTCAATGTCAACATGGCCGGGAAAGCAGCTCAAATCAAGTTAAATAGCCAGCGAGTTACAGTTGCTCCTGCAACGTGGTTGAAGAACCCAGTATTCTTTGATGATATCGCTGGCGAATTAGCATTCCAACTTGAGCCTGACCAACAACAATGGCAAATGCAGGCTAATCAGCTCAATATTCGTAACTCAGATTTAACCTTGTTGTTTGATGGAAACGTTGTTAAAACATCTGAAGGTAAGATTGTGAATGATCTTACCTTAATAATGAATGATGTTGCCGTTGCACATTGGAAGTCTTATTTCCCGGAAAGGATTTTGAGCAAAAATTTCAAACAGTGGGCAAATAAAGCTTTTCTTGCAGGGAAAATTAAGCATGGAGAGATTCGTTTAAAAGGGGATTTAGCTGCTTTTCCTTACGAAAGCCAGCAAGATAAAACGCTGGGCGAATTTAAGATGGCGTTGGATCTGGAGGGAGTCCAATTACATTACGCTAATAACTGGCCAGACTTATTTGATGTTGCAGGTCAAATTACCGGACAGGGCAATAATTTAAATATCCGTAGCCAACAAGGTTCGATAGCGGGGTTTGCTTTTAAAGATGTCACTGTCAATATTGAAAGCTTGACTGAAAGTAATCCGATATTAACAGTAACAGGGGGACTTGCAGGAACAACACAAAAAGCACTTAATTTCTTGCAAAATAGTCCACTAAAAGAGCGGTTTGGGTCAGTTGCAAAGGCAGTTTCAGCAAAGGGAAATAGTTATATCAACCTTAGCTTAGTCGTGCCCTTAGCTGATAGTGATAATACTGAGGTCTCGGGAGACGTTAGTTTTATCAATAGTCATTTGTATAAAAAAACCATGCCTGAATTGGCGATTGAACAAGTACAGGGTCGCCTTGACTTCAACAATAATGGCGTCACTGCCAATAAGCTCACAGGCCAATTTTTAGGTCAAGCCGTTGACGTGACTGTTTTCCCTAAAAACAATGCTACGGTAATTGCAGCCAACGGTTCTATATCTAGTCAACAGTTAGCTAAAACATGGCCAGAGAAAATGCCTGACTTTATTCAAGGTAATGCGCCATACCAACTAGAAGTGCTCGTTTCGGAGCGAGAAATTGGTGATTTTTATACAGATGTCACACTGAAGTCAGACATGAAAGGAATGGCGGTGACATTGCCCGTTCCCTTGATGAAATCAAACGATCAAATAAAGAACCTTAAAGTGGTTTTTCATCAGAGTGCAAAAATTCCCCGCTACAATTTAAGTTATGACAACCAATTCAATTTGGCCGTCATACCCGGCCAACAAGATGAAGCGGCTTTTGTTGAAGCATCATTGCCAGAATTAAATGTCGATAAATGGTCAAGTTGGTTAGAACAAAGAAAGCCACAAGGTGAGTCACCGTTATCAACGGTGGCTACGTTAACATTAACGACTGACAAATTAATTGGCTTTGGTCAACAATTCTCAGCAGTTAAAGTTACAGCGCAACAACAAAAAAAGAGTTGGCAGGCAACCATTACGAGTCCTGAAATCAGTGGAATAGTATCGATACCAGAGGTGATTTCGAATAACAATAAGCTAAAAGTAGATCTAGATAAATTAATACTGACACTACCGCAAGAGACGAACAGCATTGAAAAGTCACAATCGGCGTTATGGCCTGCAATGGTGCTGAATATTGCTGACTTATCAATTGGTGGGAAAAGGCTAGGTGATTTTGAACTCGACTCTAACAGTGAGAATAATGCATGGGTGATTGACCAAGGTCAGTTGAATTCGCCTGTTTTTCAGGCCTCTATCACCAAAGGGCGTTGGTCAAAACTAACAACGGGTGATAAAACAGAACTGTCAATAAAAGCCGAGAGTAGCGATTTTGCAGGCTTATTAGAAAAATTTGGCTATCAAGCTGCAATCGAGGCTAAAGAGTCTAAATTAAATATTGCATTGTCATGGTCTGGAGGGCCTTTGGCCGTATCAGCACCAACATTAAATGGCAGCTTAGGTTTCAAGCTAAAAAAGGGCAAGCTAAACGAGGTGGAACCAGGCGCTGCAGGGCGCGTATTTGGTTTAATGAGTATTGCTGCAGTCCCAAGGCGTTTGGCATTAGATTTCAATGAGTTATTTGGTAAGGGACTTAATTTTAAAGCGATTAGGGCTGACTTTTCTATTGCCGATGGCCAAGCGATAACCGATAACTTCAAATTAGAAGGCGAAGCCGCTGAAATTGAGATTAAGGGACCGATTGATTTAGTGGCTCAACAATATAATCAAACGGTCAAAGTGAGACCGAATGTTTCCTCCACCTTACCGTTAGCTGGAGTGGTAGCGGGTGGGCCTATTGGTTTAGGCGTGGGAACGGCTATCTTATTAGCCGATAAGCTAGCAGGGAAATTATTTGATAAAAATATTGTCAATTTAGTGAGTTATAACTACAAACTGACTGGGGCTTGGCAAGATCCACAGCTACAATCAGTTGGTGTGGCCTTACCCCAGCTATGATCACAAGAGTTCCAAGCCCAATTCTGGTACTATAGCCGGCTCTATTGACGTTTATTTAAGACTAATTTATGATCGATTCCTATCAACAAGTTAATCAGCAGCTTCTTGTGCCTGCAGGCTTGACAGAGGCTGACCTCGAAGCAGCGTTAGCAATGACCATGGGGTCAGGTGTTGACTACGCTGATTTATATTTCCAACAGTCGAGACAAGAAAACTGGGTGTTGGAAGACGGTATTATTAAAGATGGTGGTTATCATATTGAGCAGGGTGTCGGTGTACGCGCATGCAGTGGCGAAAAAACCGGCTTTGCTTATTCAGATGACTTAATCTTACCCGCGTTACACAGTGCTGCAAAGGCTGCAAGGGCGATTTCTCGCCAAGGCGATAGTCGTTCGGTGCAAGCTTGGAAAAGACCCAAAGTGCAAAATTTTATGGCAGTGAGGACCCGCTTGCGAGTTTGACGGTCGAACAAAAATTAGCATTGCTGCAAACAGCAGACCAAGTAGCAAGAGCCTCAGATCCTCGTGTAACCCAAGTTAGTGCAAGTCTTGTGGGTGAGTTGGATACCATTTTAGTTGCAGCGAGTGATGGCACTCTAGCAACAGATATCAGACCTTTGATTAGAATGAGCATCAGTGTCATTGTTGAGTCAAATGGCCGACGTGAACGCGGTAGCGCAGGCGGTGGCAGACGCCTTGATTATCGTTACTTCGATGATAAGGATATGGCGACAGAATATGCAAAAGAAGCGGTTCGCCAAGCACTAGTAAATCTTGAAGCGATTGACGCACCAGCAGGAAATATGACGGTCGTTCTAGCCTCAGGCTGGCCTGGTGTCTTACTACATGAAGCCGTAGGTCATGGTCTAGAAGGTGATTTTAATCGTAAAGGCAGTTCGGCATTTTCTGGAAAAATGGGAGAGATGGTAGCGTCACCACTCTGCACCGTTGTTGATGATGGGACATTACAAGATCGCCGTGGCTCGCTAACTGTCGATGATGAAGGTGTACCGACAGAAAATACGACTTTAATCGAAAACGGTAAGCTAACGGGCTATATGCAAGATAAGCACAATGCCCGTTTGATGGGAACACGAAGTACCGGCAATGGCCGTCGCGAATCTTATGCCCATTTGCCGATGCCAAGAATGACCAATACTTATATGTTGCCAGGTGAGCACAAACCAGAAGAGGTGATTGAGTCGGTCGAAAAAGGCATCTATGCCGTCAATTTTGGTGGCGGTCAGGTCGATATTACATCGGGTAAATTTGTGTTCTCAACTAGCGAAGTTTATTTGATTGAGAATGGCAAAGTCACGCAGCCAGTTAAAGGGGCAACGTTAATTGGTAATGGTCCTGAAGTAATGAGTCGCATTACGATGGTTGCAGATGACCTAGCCCTAGATACTGGGGTTGGTAACTGTGGAAAAGACGGTCAAACTGTACCAGTTGGCGTTGGGCAACCCACTCTTAAAATAGAGGGTCTCACCGTCGGTGGCACAGCGTAATGGCGGGACAACATAAAGCAATCGCATTAGTTTCTGGAGGTTTAGACTCCATGCTCGCTGTTCGTGTACTACAAGAACAGGGCGTCGAAGTAGAGGGTATTAATTTTTATACCGGGTTTTGTGTTGAAGGACATACCCATGCGATTCGAAATCAAGATAAAGAAAAGCAAAAGCGTAACAACGCACTTTGGGTAGCAGAACAGCTTGGTATTAAGTTGCATATCGTTGATGTGATACAAGAATATAAAGAAGTTTTATTGAATCCAAAACATGGTTATGGCGCTAATATGAATCCTTGCTTAGATTGCAAGATTTTCATGGTAAATAAGGCTGTAGAGTGGGTAAAAGAAAATCACAAAGACGGTTTTGATTTCATAATTACCGGAGAAGTGATTGGCCAGAGGCCGATGTCACAACGTAAACAAACCATGCCGATCATTGCTGAAGAATCAGGCGCGGATGATATTTTACTCAGACCGTTATGTGCTAAAAATTTACCCGCCACCAAACCCGAATTAGAAGGGTGGGTTGACAGAGAACAACTCCATGATTTTAGTGGACGTAGTCGTAAGCCACAAATGGCTTTAGCAGCAAAATATGGTTTCACTGACTATGCTTCTCCAGCGGGTGGTTGTTGTTTTTTAACTGATAAAAGCTATTCGGATAAACTCGTCGATTTGTGGAAAGGGCGTGGGAGCCGTGAGTATGAAATGGATGACATTATGCTACTCAAAGTGGGCCGTCATCTAAGACCCAAAGGTGACTATAAATTGATTATTGCTCGCGATGCGGGAGAGAGCCAATATCTCGAAGGGTATCGTAAGCAATACATCTCAATACAAGCAATTAGCCACAATGGCCCATTGGCCTTGATCGATGGTGATATTACACCAGAAGATTATACGCATGCTGCGAGTATTGTTGCTCGTTATGGGCAAGGACGTGATTCTGATGAAGTAGAGATGACATTCACCGTGCCTGGGAAAACAATGCAGACACTTCACATTGCACCATTATCGACCGAACAGGTATTAGAGGATTGGCATGTATGAGCCGCTATGAGCTAGATGCCAGACGTATGCTGTGTCCGATGCCGGTAATTAAAACGCAAAATAAGGTTAAGGAATTATCTGTAGGTGATATATTAGATGTCGTTTGTACCGATCCTGGCGCCTTAAGCGATATTCCTGCTTGGGCTAGGATTAATGGCCATGAGGTTATTGAAACTACAAAAAAAGAGAGTGATATCATCATAACGGTCGAAGTTAAAGGCTAGGCCAAAATGGTGCGTACCAAAATTATATGCACCAATATGGTGCAAAACATGTCGGCAAGATAGCTAACCCATTGATTTTAAGCTATAAAAAAGTTGGCTTGTTTTATGCTCATGCAGTCTAGAATGAGATTGTTATCTCACAACTCACAGTAATTTTTAAATTGGAGAAAAGTTTAATGTCTGTCGAAAAAGTGCTTCAAATGATTAAAGATGAGGATGTCAGCTTTGTTGATTTCCGTTTCACTGATTCGCTGGGTAAAGAGCAGCATGTTTCTTACCCTGCGCATTCTATTGATGAAGACACCTTCGTTGAAGGAAATATGTTTGACGGTTCATCAGTAGCTGGTTGGAAAGGCATTAATGAATCAGATATGATTTTGATGCCAGATCCAACTACAGCAGTGATGGACCCATTCATGGATGACAACACGTTAATTATTAGCTGTGACGTTATTGAGCCAGCCACGATGCAAGGTTATGAACGTGACCCACGTAGTGTTGCACATCGTGCTGAAGCACATATGCAAGCAGCAGGCATCGGTGATGCTGCCTATTTTGGCCCTGAAAATGAATTTTTCGTGTTAGATGATGTCCGTTGGGGCAGCACGATGGCAGGTTCTTTTTTCAAAATTGATTCTGATGAATCAGCTTGGAATACTGAAAAAGTCTTTGCTGATGGTAATAAAGGCCATCGCCCAGGTGTCAAAGGTGGTTACTTCCCTGTGCCTCCAGTTGATTCATTACAAGATATCCGTTCTGCAATGTGCTTGACCTTAGAAGAAATGGGTCAAGTCACCGAAGTACATCATCACGAAGTTGCTACTGCGGGCCAATGTGAAATTGGTGCCAAGTTCAATACGTTAGTGAAAAAAGCCGATGAAGTGCAACAACTTAAATATGTCGTTCACAATGTGGCACATGCATATGGTAAAACAGCGACTTTCATGCCGAAACCGATTGTGGGTGATAACGGTAATGGTATGCACGTCCATATGTCGATTTTTAAAGATGGCGAAAACCTATTTGCAGGCAATAAATATGGTGGTTTATCAGAAACAGCCTTGTATTACATTGGTGGTGTCATTAAACATGCTAAAGCTTTAAATGCTTTTACTAACTCATCTACAAATAGTTATAAACGTTTAGTGCCAGGTTTTGAAGCGCCGATTATGTTGGCTTATTCTGCACGTAACCGTAGCGCATCAATTCGTATCCCTTTTGTTAACAATCCTAAAGGTCGTCGTATCGAAGTTCGTTTCCCTGATTCTACTGCGAATCCATATTTAGCGTTCTCTGCTTTATTGATGGCGGGTCTTGACGGGATTAAAAACAAGATTCACCCTGGTGACGCGATGGATAAAGATCTATATGACTTACCACCTGAAGAAGAAGCAGCAATTCCACAAGTTTGCTACTCTTTAGATCAAGCATTAGATGCATTAAGCGAAGATCGTGATTTCTTAAAAGACGGTGGTGTATTCACTGATGACATGATCGATGCTTTTATTGAATTGAAAATGGAAGAAGTCACACGTTTACGTATGGAGACGCACCCCGCTGAGTTTGATATGTACTACAGCGTGTAAGCGTTTAGTAACGAACTAGTGATATAAAATGCCTCCGTAAGGGGGCATTTTTTTGTCTATTGTGCTTGCGAAAGAGAATAAGCTGGCCTATGATTCGAGTATGAGAATTCCTTTATTACTCCTATTACTGTTGCCTTTTAGTTTACAGGCTGACATATATCGTTCAATAGATCGGGACGGTAATGTTACCTTTACGGATGAGCCTAATAATAAAGCT
>Ga0257126_1002475_pt1 | contig 12149 bp, 14 predicted proteins | sample SI060_120mmetaG_FD_190151 | JGI IMG/M metagenome (GOLD analysis project Ga0257126, IMG submission 190151) | Marine microbial communities from Saanich Inlet, British Columbia, Canada - SI060_120m | ecosystem: Environmental > Aquatic > Marine > Inlet | place: Canada: British Columbia | collected... | reverse complement strand
ATTGCTATTTCCATTAATTTAAAAGATTTTAATGGGCTATCGTATTATTGTTTTCCTTCTAACACTTCGTTAATGGGTTAACATCAATGAAATTTTACTTCGATTGGTGAGTTCGAATGTATGTAAATTTTTTAATTCACCATTAAACAAGATATAAAAATGAGTAAAGGTACAGTAAAGTGGTTCAATTCAGATAAAGGTTTCGGTTTTATAACGCCGGAGGGGGGTGGAGATGATCTATTCGTTCATCATTCAGAAATTAAAAGTGGAGATGGTTACGCTACACTTAATGATGGACAGGAAGTTGAGTACGAAGAAGGTACAGGACAGAAAGGTCCGTGTGCAAAGAATGTAGTACCTGCTTAATTTGACTCTACTTTTAACACTTCCATAAACTAGAACTAAGAATTTAATATTTACTAAATTTTGTTAAATGGCAAAAGGTCAGAACGCTAAAAAAGAGGTTAAGAAGAAGCCCACTAAAACAAAAAAAGAAAAACGCGAAGATAAAAAGTCAAGAAAAGCTACAAGAAAATAGTTTTCAATTAAACTATATGTAAATCTTTTTCTCAACTAGGCTTGCAGTAATTTTAAAGTAAACTAACAAACATAATTAATTTCTTTATGGTTGTTAGGTAGTAAATATAAAGCTCAATTGTCAGGTATCATATTTTGCAAGACTGCAATCCGTGTAAATCTTTGGGCACTTTAAGCAAAAGGCATTAGTAAAAGTATCACCCGTCGTTTAAAGTTTATTTCACTTATAACTGCTTAAAATCATAATCTTTATGATAGCGGATGATATGAGTTTAATTCTATTGGATTATTTTTAAATTTTAAAGAGATCGAGCTTATCCATGACAAATTGTGGCTTACTGAAATTTTCTTCATTGAAAAAAGCTTTCTTACTCTGCGGTTAAGGTAAATTGCTTGCATGCTTTCTGACTAGGTGTTATTTCTGATCGCTTTCCCAAAATTTTGTACCCCTCTATTTATCATGTCAGAATTAAGTGATTTAACTATCGAAGCAACTCCGCGCGAGCAAACCGGGCGCCAAGCCTGCAATAAGCTCCGTTCCTCAGGCAGAATTCCAGCCGTTATGTATGGCAAAGAAATTAATAAGTCGTTTTCCCTTGAAGATCGGGCTATGAGAATGCTTTTGAGAAAAGCTTCAGGTACAACTTCCCTTCTTCGTTTACTCGGAGAGAGGGGAGAAGACGAGCTCGTTTTAATCAAGGAGATGCAAATGGATCCGATCAAGAACAATATACTTCATATTGATTTTGTTCAGGTCAACCGTGGCGAAGACCTTCAAACTAAAATACCTTTAAGCATTTTAGGTGAGGCTGATGGTGTTAAATCTGAAGGCGGAATCTTGGAAATCTTAGCAAATGAAGTTGAAGTGCGCTGTCGCCCAAGTAATTTACCAACTGAAATTGAATTAGATATTACCAACTTGGCATTGGGCGAAAATCTACAAATCAAAGACTTACCTGCCTTAGAAGGTGTTACTTATGTTTCAGATTCGGACGGAATGCTTGTTTCTTGCGTTGGTAGCGCAGGCGGACGTTCTGGTGCGGATGATGGCGAAGAAGACGTGGTTGAAGGTGAGTCCGATGATGGTGAGTCTCAGGAAGCGGAATCATCTGAACCAACTTCAGAGTAGCAAAATTTTCTCAATGAGTTGTGGTACACTTCGCAGTCATAGGTCTCGGGAACCCCGGACTGAATTATCGGAACACTCGACACAATTTGGGCTTTTGGATGCTTGATGTATTGGCACAGGAAAACAAATCACAGTTTAAAGAGAATAAAGATTATCACGCACATTACACCCTAATGGCTCACGAAGATAAAAAAATTCTTTTAGTAAAGCCGACTACATTTATGAATGAAAGTGGTAGCTATTTATCATCTTTGCTGTCTTATTTTAGTTGCTCTACTAAAAATGTGATTTTAGTTCACGATGAATTAACTCTCCCTTTTGGCGATCTAAAGATTTCGAATAAAAGAGGTTCTGGTGGACATAATGGAGTTGAGAGTGTTATCTCGCACATTGGAAACACATTTATTCGCTTTCGAATTGGAATCGGTGCAAAACCACTTCCCCAGATGAAATTATCGGAATTTGTTTTGTCGAAACTTTCGCAATCCGAGCGTACTTTAATCGAAACTCACAAAGATAGGTTCATAAAGGCATTTTTTAGTATCTTCGATAATGGATTATCTGCCACTATGAACTTTATAAATCAAACCCAGCGTTCCCAGCAACCTCAATGAATAAGAGAAATTACCTAGCAACTATCGTATATGATGCCCGTGGGGCAGATGGATCCTCGGATGAAATGATCCCCAAATTAAGTGAAATTATTCGTCAAGTAGATGGTGAAGTTACCAAAGTGGATAATCAAGGCTCTCGTGACTTTGTTTATCCACAAAGCAAAGATATAACATCTGGTACATATTTGCAATTTGAGATCGAATCTGACCCCGAAATGCCAATCAGGCTCAAAGAGAAACTAAAATTAGAGAAAAAGGTTGATCGTATTCTAATTGAGCGCATATAATTAACGCTCGATTTATTGCACAACATTTTAATTCATGCCTTCTCTCAATAAAGTTTTACTTATAGGTAATCTAACTCGTGATCCTGATGTTAGGATGATGTCTAATGGAAGACCTGTTTGTAATTTTGGATTAGCTTTAAATCGCAACTATAAAGACTCCGAAGGAAATAGAAAAGAAGAAGTTACCTTTGTCGATGTTGAATGCTTTGGGCCAAGAGCTGAAGCCGTGGCAAAATTTTTTACCAAAGGACGATCAATTTTTGTTGAAGGTCGCCTTAAGCTTGATCAATGGGAGTCAAAGGAAGGTGAAAAGAGAAGTGCCATTCGGGTAGTTTTGGATAATTTCGAATTTGTTGACTCAAAGCAGGACGGTGTTAGCAACCAGTCTCGTAATATTGAAATGTCAGCACCTACTACAGCTGCTCCTGCTGAAACTCTGCGAGCCAAGCCAACCACATCACCCGATTCCGATTTGGATGAAGATGTACCTTTTTAAATCTTAACACTTATTTATTATGCCCACAACTGAAGTATTACTCGTAGAACATATTCATAATCTTGGTGCCGAAGGAGATGTCGTCAAAGTCCGACCTGGGTACGCCCGAAATTTTCTTCTTCCAAAAAACAAAGCTGTTCCATTGAATATGGCGAACAAGAAAAGGCTGGATGCACTTAAAGTTGCTCGCGCAGCGAGGGAAACTGATGAGTTGCAAAAATCCCAGGAAATTGCGTCCAAATTAAAGGAAACCAAGGTAGCTGTTGCAGTCAAAACAGGTGCGGGTGGTAAGCTGTTTGGCTCAGTAACAGTAAATCATATCCTTGAAAAACTCCAAGAATGTGGGTTTGTTTTTGATAAGAAGCATGTAACTTCATTTTCTCCGATCAAGCAATTGGGAAAAACATCTGTAAAGCTTTCACTCCACAAAGATGTTGAGGCTGAGGTTGAAGTTGAAGTTGTTTCAGAAAACCCAATTGAGCAAAGCGAATAATTTTTAATTCTTTACTTTAAAAAAGGACTTACCAGATGCCTACCCTAGGATCTTCTTCTCAAAAAGGAAAGTCTTCCCCTAGGTTCGATGATTCTAAATTAAGTCCAAAAAAGTCCATTAGCGACACCATTGAGGGAAAGCCATTACCAAGTAACCTCGATGCCGAGCAAGGTCTTCTTGCGGCTTGCATAATGGATACATCTGGAGAAGTAATGGGTCGCTGTGCAGAGCAGGCGATTAGTGCTGATCACTTTTATCATTTAAATCATCAAGTTATTTTTGAGGCTCTACTTGATTTAAATCGGGAGAACAAGGTTGCAGATGAAATTCTTTTAGCTGAAAAACTATCATCAAAAGCACAACTTGATCAGATCGGAGGACAGACAGCTCTATTTGATTTAACTTCAAGAATAGATACGACAGCTCATGCAACTTATTGGCTTGAAATTGTTAAAGAGAAAGCTCTTCTACGCAGGTGTATTTATGTAGCCTTTGAAATCATAGATGGAGCAAATAACATTCAGGGAGATGTTGATGATTTTCTTTCCGGTATGGAACAGCGAGTCTGTGAATTGGGAGATGATCAAAATACTCGAACATCAATTCATTTCAAGGAGCCCATTCAAAAAGCAATGGGAGAGATTCAAAAGATGTTGTCCAAAGAGGATTCGGGCGGACTAATGACCGGGTATAAGGATTTAGATAATTTGACAAACGGTCTCAAACCAGCGGAGATGATTGTAATTGCGGCAAGACCATCTGTAGGAAAGACAAGCCTGGCTATGAACATTGTTGAAAATATTGCATTTTCACACAAAAACAGGGAACATCCCAAAAATACATTAGTCTTTAGTCTGGAAATGAGTGCACCTTCGCTTGCTATGCGACTTATTTGTGGAAGAGCAAAGGTGAATATGAACGATTTACGAAAAGGCTTCGTTGCTAAAAACTATGCTGAAAAACTCAATGAAATTAGCCAGCAATTTCAACAAGCTCCTATTTGGGTAGATGACACAAGTGGCTTAACAATTAATCAAATCCGGGCAAAAGCACGAAGAATTAAATCCCGAAATGGTTTGTCATTAATTGTTGTAGATTATCTACAGCTAATTTCCGGAGATAAATATTCATCATCCCGTGAAAATGAAATCTCTGTGATCTCAAGGGGACTCAAGGCTATGGCCAAAGAACTAGAAGTACCAGTAATTGTCTTAAGTCAGTTAAATCGAGATTCCGAAAAAGAAAAACGTGATCCAAGGTTGTCTGACCTTAGAGAATCTGGTTCAATTGAGCAAGATGCTGATATTGTTATGTTATTAGGAAAAGTTAGAAAAGGAGAAGATATCCGAGAGAGTGATATTTCTCAAACTGAAGACGGAGAGACTCAGGGAGATGACTTTGAACCTATTCGATTAATTCTTGGAAAGCAAAGAAACGGACCAACCGGCTATGTAAATCTTGCCTTTGTAAGAAAGTATACCAGATTCGAGACTGCTCAGTATGATCCTCGTTTAAATTAAGTTTGTAATGAGTACTATCCGTAGAACCCTACCAATAATATTTCTCTTTTCTGGACTGGCATTATTATGGTCACAAGTAATCCCAGATGGAAAAACCATTTCGTCCATTACTATTGAGTTGGACGGTCCTGACACAATCGGAGAATCTTTCATCCTTCAAAATCTGCAGATCGAAACTGGAATTCCTTATAAAGCAAATGCTATTGACAAGTCTATACGCAATCTTATGGCAACCGGTGCTATTGATGATGTTAAAGTATTCCTTAACCCTGATGAATCTACACAAAATGAAGTTTCATTAGTATTTAAAGTCCTGACAAAGGCTAGAATTGGAACAATTCTCTTTAAAGGTAATAGCAAGCTGTCCAAAAGAAAATTAGAAAAATCTATAGAGATCAGCCTCGGGGAATTATTGGATGAGGCTGAAATTAAGGCCGATCAAAAAGCCCTTGAGGAGCTTTACTTGGAAAAAGGCTATTGGAATTCCCGGGTGGATAGTCAGGTGGTAAGAAAGCAAGGTGAGCGTAGCGTAACAGTCATTTTTACTATCGTCGAAAATGAGAAACGAAAAATTAGTAAAATTCGTTTTGAGGGGAATCAGAATATCACTGCAAAGAAGTTGCTTAAAGAAATGGAAACAGCCCCTTGGCGCTTTTGGCGCTTTTGGTCCAAACGATCGAAGTACCGTTCATCTGTTCTTGAAGAGGATTTGGATAAGTTGCGATCTGTTTACAGAGACGAAGGATTTTTAGATGTTTTGATTGAACAGAACATGGTTAAGATAATACCTGATGGAAAAAGTTCGCTAGAATTAGTTATCAATATTTTGGAAGGAGAACGGTCTTTTTTTGGAGAGGTGACCATTGTCGGAAATTCAGTAATAACAACAGAAGAGCTAAGGCAACTAGGGAATAGAGATGATGATGAATTAATTACCGGGGAACCTTATTCACCAACTATTCTTTCTAGCGAGAGAAATCGGTTAAGGAGAAAATATGGAGAACAGGGATATTTGGATGCACGGGTAATTTCGATTCGTAAGCCTAACCTTAAAACAGGACAGATTGATTTACGTTTTGAAATCACTGAAAATAATAAATTTACGGTTAATTCAATTCAGGTTCGGGGAAACGATAAGACCAAAACAATTGCCATTGTTCGAGAACTTGCTTTGGCACCTGGGGAAACATTTGATTTACTTCGCATGGAAACTAGTGAGGCTCGTCTTAGAAACACTAAGTTTTTTGAAAAAGTCACTTTAGATGATGAGCCTATAACCTCCGAAGATCCTGAATTGCAGAGTAGTAGAAGGAATTTAGTTGTTGATGTGGAGGAAGGCCGAACGGGACATGTGTCGTTTGGCGTTGGGTTTAGCACGCTTGAAAAAGCGATGATGTTTGCTGAGTTTAGGCAGGGTAATTTTGATATAATGAGATGGAGGTCTCCGCACCGCCTACAAGGTGATGGTCAAAAATTCCGATTAAGGTTGAAGCTTGGTTCCCGGAGTAATGAAGCAAGGCTTGCCTTAGAGGAGCCATGGTTTATGAATCGGAGAGTTGCTGCTGGATTTGAATTGTTTCGTGAAAAGTCAGATTATTTGAGCTCATATTACGATGAAATGAGAGCCGGTTTTGAAGTTTATTTTCGAAAAAGGTTATTTGAATTAGTAGAAGGAAGGTTATTTTATCGCCTGGAAGATGTTAAAATAGACGATGTCAGCACAAGTCCAGGTGTTCCTAGCTTTATTAAAAAAGAGGATTTGCTTATTTCCAAAATAGGCTTGAGCTTAACTAGGGATACTCGGAATAAGATTTTATTCCCAACCGATGGTAGTATTGTTACGTTAAAGAAGGAGTTTGCCGGAGGTCCTTTTGGAGGCGATGCGGATTATGGAAGATTTGAATTACAGGGGGCAAAATTTTTAGAGACATTTGATCCAATGGAACAGGTACTTTCTCTTGTGGGTAGAACAGGTACTTTAGGTCGATTTGACGGTGAAACTACAGATGTTCCTTTTTTCGAAAAATTCTTCTTAGGTGGACCATATAATCTAAGAGGTTGGGATTATCGAGAGGCAGGACCTCAAGAATCCAGTGAGCCAATGGGGGGGAACTCCTATAGTTATTTGAGTGCAGAATATACCTTTAAAATAGCTGATCCACTAAGGTTTGCATTCTTCTATGATGGTGGATTTCTTCGTACCGGAGACTTTAAATTTTTGCCTGGCGATAATCAGCAAGGCTGGCATGACAATTGGGGGCTAGGGATGAGAATAATGGTTATGGGCATGCCTCTGAGATTAGATTTAGGTTTTCCCATTACTGATCCTACTAATACTGGCGGATCTCCTCAGTTTCACTTTTCAGGTGGCACCCGATTTTAAATCTCTTACAATCCATAATCCGCAATTCTTGATATAATGTTTACTTACAATAAAATAATATTCTCTTTGGTCTTTTTGTTTACTGTTGCAATTTCACAAGCACAAAAGATTGCTGTCGTAGATGTGCAAAAGGTATTTGATGGTTACCAAAAGGTAAAAGAAGCAAGAGAACGTCTTGATAAGTCAAAAAAAATAGCGATGGAGGAACTCGAAATTTTTCGGGCGGAAATGGAAAAGATCGTTAAGGAACTTAAGGAGATGGAAGAAAAAATTAAAAACCCGAATATCGACAGTACTGCATTGCGTTCAAAATATCAGGAGAAAGTTGAAAAAGCTAAAGTTAAACAAGAAGACATGGTATCATATGATAAACGTGCAAAAGCTACAATTGCACAAAGGCAAAGGAACTTATTGGTGGAGCATCTTGAGGATATTCGTGGAGCAGTTAAGAGAGTCGCCGCGGCCAAGAAATTTGATCTGATTCTCAATTCATCTGAAACTCAGTTAGGAGTATTTTTTGCCGGTGATAAATTTGATGTGACTGAGGAAGTAATTGTCACATTAAACGCGAATATTGGTAAGTAAACGAGATCAAGGGGGGGTAATCCGCTTTCCTAATTTAGTGGCCTTATGAAATATAGTATTTCATTTGAAAAGCTCCTTGAGTTATTTCCTACTTCGAAAGTCGAAGGGAGTACCGAGCAAACTAAATTTTGTGGAATTTCAGCTTTAGAAAGAGCAACTTCTGGAGATATTTCCTTCTTGGGAAATGCTAAATACAAAAAATTGGTACCAACATCTAATGCTTCCGTAATCTTGCTTCCTCACAGTTACACAGGAACACCAAGTCATAATCAAATATATCTTAAAATAGATGACCCCTCCGTTGGTCTAGCATGCTTGTGCAAGTTCTTAGAAAAAGAATTTGCACCATCACCCCCCGCAGAAATTCATTCTACCGCTTGGATTGACCCCACCGCGAAAGTCGGTGAACGAGTGTCGATCGGTGCATTTTCCTTTATTGGAAAAAACGCCACCGTTGGTAATAATTCAAAGATCGGAACACACTGCCATGTTGGAGATTATTCTGTAGTTGGTGAGAGCTGCCAGTTATATCCTTCGGTGAAATTATTAACCCATTGCTATATTGGATCTAGGGTTACATTGAACGCGGGTGTTGTTGTTGGTTCAGAAGGTTACGGCTTTGATACGGTAGAGGGTTCTCACGAAAAAATTCCCCATCTTGGTAAAGTAGTAATTGAAGATGATGTCGAAATAGGAGCAAATACTTGTTTAGATCGTGCGAGATTTGAGGAGACGAGAATTGGTAAAGGAACTAAAATAGATAACTTAGTTCAAATTGGCCATAATGTTAGAATTGGTAATGGATGCTTAATTGTCGCACAAGTTGGGATTGCCGGAAGTGTCAAATTTGAAGATGAAGTTGTTGTAGGGGGCCAGGCTGGTTTTGCCGGACATTTAACTGTCGGAAAAGGAGCAAAGATCGCGGGACAAGCTGGTATAACTAAAAATGTTACACCGGGAGCTTTTTTGAAAGGAAATCCCGCCTTACCCTTTAAATTATCTCAAAGAATTTCAATTTTACAAAAAAGATTGCCAGAGTTGTTCAATAGATTTGATGCAATAGAATCTAATGACTAATTAGATAATATGTACACAGAAAAACAACTGAAAATTTTTAGTGGAAATTCCAATAGGCCTCTTGCCGACGAAATATGTGAATATTTAGAAGTGCCCTTGGGTGATGCATCAGTAACCTCCTTCCCTGATAACGAAAGCTTTGTCCGGTTTAACGAAAATATCCGTGGTATGGATGTCTTTCTTATTCAATCAACCTGTTCTCCAGCAAATCATAATGTGATGGAACTTTTGATAATGATTGATGCTGCAAGAAGAGCATCCGCTGCAAGAGTTACTGCTGTGCTGCCATTCTTTGGTTATTCGAGGCAGGATAGAAAAGATCAACCACGTGTTCCAATAACTTCAAAACTGGTTGCCAATCTTTTGGTAGCTGCAGGAGCTAATCGTATCTTAACCATGGATCTACATGCTCAGCAAATACAGGGTTTCTTTGATATACCAGTTGATCACTTATATGCTTCTCCCGTGTTTTTTGAAGAATTGAAGTCTAGAGATACTGATAATATGACCGTATTCTCACCTGATGTAGGTGGGATGAAAATGGCGAATGCATATGCTGAAGTTCTTGGATGCCCACTAGGTTTTGTCGCCAAAAGAAGAACAGGTGCTAGTACTGTGGAAGCCATGAACTTAGTTGGTGAAGTGGAGGGTCGGGAAATTCTCATTATTGATGATATGACAGAAACTGCCGGAACTTTAACCGCTGCGGCAAAAATATTAAAAGAAAGAGGGGCCAAAAAGGTTAGTGCAGTTGTAAGTCACGGTGTTTTAAATAGTACAGGTAAGGAGCGTCTAAGAGCAGGAATATTGGACGAGCTTATTACTACTAACACGGTGAATATGGACATCGAGGATTTACCAATTAAAAAATTGAGTGTCGCTCCGCTTTTAGGAGAGGCAATACGCCGTACAAACACTGATAGTAGTATATCAAGTCTTTTCCAAATAAAAGGATTTTAAAACCTAGTTTCCTGTTTGTATAACATTAAACAATAAGTAAATTTCCTTACGCTTTGTCTAATATGAGAATTTACTTACTACTCTTTTTTTACCTCTTTTTGGTTTCCTTTTCAAATTCTCAGAATGAAACGCTCAGCCTTAAGGTTGATAATTCTTCATTAGATCGTTCTACAGGAAGAGCACCTACGAGTTATTCTTTTGGGCTTAAAAAAGCCACTCCCGCGGTTGTAGCTGTTACCACCCAACAAATTGTTCGCAGGCTTTACCCGGGATATTCAAATCCAAGGGAAGAGTTTCTTAGAAGGTATTTTGGAATGCCAGGGCTCAACAACGCCCAAGTTAAAGAAGAACTTGTTCCGGCCGGAATTGGGTCAGGCGTAATTGTTAGCCCTGAAGGTCATACTGTAACCAATGCACATGTAATTACTGATCCAAGGACTGGTAAACCTGTGCAGGAAGTTACCATTCAATTATCTGATAAAAGAGAATACGAAGCTAGAATTATTGGTTTTGACAGGTCTACAGATGTTGCTGTGCTTAAAATAAACGCGAACGAACCACTACCTCATGTATCGCTTGCTAATAGCGACTTACTTGAGGTTGGAGATGTTGTATTTGCTGCTGGCAACCCATTAGGTATCGGAATGACCGTTACGATGGGAATTATATCTGCAACACAAAGGTCTGAGTTGGGTATCTTAGAACAGGAAGGGTCCTATGAGAATTTTATTCAAACAGATGCTTCTATTAATCAAGGAAATTCTGGAGGAGCACTATTGGATGCCAAAGGAAGGTTAATTGGAATTAATACAGCGATTATTTCACAAACCGGTGCGAGTATTGGAATCGGACTAGCCATTCCAGTTAATATGGTTAAAAAAGTACTTACCGACTTGGTTGAGCGTGGAGGAATCCAAAGAGGTTTTCTTGGAGTAGAATTGGGATCAATAACCAATACCCTAGGTGGAGCTATAGTGGAGAAAATAGTACCAGGTAGTGCGGCGGATTTAGCTGGTTTTAAAACGAAGGATATAATATCAAAGGTCGGCGACCGAAAGGTGGAATCAATCAATCAGTCTAGGTTAGCTATATCTCAAACTCCTCCTGGAACCCGAGTACCAATAGAAATTATCAGGAACGGAAAGAAAATTACTCTTTTTGTTACATTGGATTTAATGGGTCGGTCGGTTCCGCTGTCTATTTCAGGGATATCAGTTGAGCCTCTTACTCGAGAAAATCGCTTCAAGTTTGATGTGCCTGCCACAACAAAAGGCGTGATTGTTACAAAATCAAGTGGGGAAGCCGAAACCTTTAAAGAGGGAGTCGTTATAGTTGAAATCAATGGCGAACAAATAAATAATGTAAAAGATGTTGGTGAAAAACTTAAAAGAGGAAGCAACAGATTCTATGTTTGGTACAAAAATAAATATCGCTTCTTGAATTACAGGGTACCCTGAAATTAAGATTAACTGCCTGGTTTAATTGGCTCGATTGCCACCAAATCATCAGGTAAATTTTTAGGTTCATATGTTGGAAACTCTAAGCGCATTAATGGTTGAAACGGTACGCCAAAATCGATGTTACCAGTACTTCTGTCCACAAGGGAAGTTACTCCAATAACTTTAGATTCGAAATCACCTAAGACAGCTAATGCTTCTGCTACTCTCCCCCCTTTAGTAACAACATCTTCAACAAGTAAAATATTATCAGAGGAAGTTAGAGAGAAATTTCTTCTTAGTTCCAGGCGATCTTCGATTTTTTCTAGAAACACGAATCGGCAGCCCAATTGTCTTGCGACTTCTTGTCCAATAACAAGACCACCCATCGCAGGAGATACAACTAAATTTGGAGTTGGAAGAAGTAAATTTTCAATAAGTAATTGTGCGAGCCTAGTAACTTTGTCTAAATATTGACACACTTGTGCACATTGAAAGAAATGCCCACTACGAAGACCCGATCTTAAGATGAAATGCCCGGTTAATAATGCGTTAGTTTCTTTAAAAATTGAAATTACCTCTGTATCTGAATCATTGCTCATAAGTGAGTTTATTATTGGGTATGGAATAAA
>Ga0257126_1002472_pt1 | contig 12156 bp, 8 predicted proteins | sample SI060_120mmetaG_FD_190151 | JGI IMG/M metagenome (GOLD analysis project Ga0257126, IMG submission 190151) | Marine microbial communities from Saanich Inlet, British Columbia, Canada - SI060_120m | ecosystem: Environmental > Aquatic > Marine > Inlet | place: Canada: British Columbia | collected... | reverse complement strand
CAAATACCTTTCACTTCACCAGAAGAATCACTATTTTGATTATTTTGATTATCTATTATGGATTTACACTTTGTATGGTTATTAAAATTATCTTCAGATAATGAAACCCCATAATTATAACCCTGATCCTTAATATAAATATTTGTATTTAGTGTAGTGGGTGGTTTACAACTTAAATTAACACTATTTTTATTTGTACACGTCCCTGTATTCCCTGAACTATTCCACAGACATCTGTTATCAGTATTACATTGTTGTTGAGTTGTTTTCGTATTACAAGCACTAATACATGAAGAATTATTCCATATACAGTTTCCATTTGAATCATTGCAATCACTCTGTGTTCTATTTGAACATTCTGTTGATAAATAATTTAATGTAGGTTGTTGTTGTATTATTTTAGGAATACATGGATAAATAGGTGAGGTTGTTGCTGGTGTAGATAATGCTGCTAATCTTGTTACTGCAGCATTTACAGCCGATAATGTAGGTGTGAAATATGAAGATATTGTGGAATAAGTTGGGTTTGCAATTACTGTATCTAAATTTATTTTTAGTGTTGATACCGTTGATACCGTTGTCCTTAATGAAGGATTATTTTGAGCTGCAGTAAGTTCATCCCTTACAGTATCTAATTGTGGATTTATAGCGGCTAAGACAGGAATTAATTGTACATTAGTGCGTGCATTATTTAATAATGCATTTAAAGGACTTAGAATACTTGTTACTTGTGATGTTATGGACGCTTGTGTAGTTGCGGCAGCAGCTACTGCTGCAGCATATGATGGGTCCCAATAACAACTTTGATCATTACTACAAACGGTTTGAGTAGAATGTAAATTACAAGCATGCTTACAAATCCCTGAATCCCATGAACATCCTAAATCAGTAGTACAATCATTTTGTGTATTAATATTTGAACAACTAACTGGATAAGAAGGTGTATTATTATCAGGTATAGGTATATAATTATAAGTTATATTTTCATGATCATATGTATTTTTATTAATATTCACTAAACATTTATGATCATCAGTATTACTACTGGGGGTAGAAGTACTACTGGGGTTAGAAGTACTACCTGGATGCCAAGAACATTGTTTTAATTCTTTACAATATTCTCGTGTACTTATAGTTTTACAAAACTCATTAGTAATCATATTATATTCTTTAGAGGCATCTTTATTTAATGTATTATGAGTGGATATGCCTGAATTAAAATTAACATATCCTTCATGAACATCTACAATATTTTGAATAACTTCACAATGTCCATTATCTAAACTATAACATGCGTTGTAATAATCATCTAAACTGTTAGAAGGTGTATTAGGAGGTGTATTAGAATGTGTATTAGGACTTAAATGATATAATGAAGTATCGTGTTGTTGTGGATTATGTATATTTCCGTAATGAGTTACATTACAATTTGTATTATGGGGGACATTTCGTTTAGGGGCACAATCACTTCTAACAATTTTATTTTGAACGTTTACACACATACCTATATTGTTTTCATCTTTTCTATAAATCGTATTCATCCCACCCCCACCCATATTTTGGGGACATGTTTTACATTGTCCTGAAGAATCAGATACTTTGTTATTATCTCCACAAGATAGACAAGAATTACCTGTACCATTGGGATTAGTTGAACCTGTCGGACAGGCACTACATACAGGGTTACTTAAATTATTTGTGTTAGAAATCCTTTGATTGTTATTACATATACACTGACCAGCAGAAGATTTATTGTACAAACACTGTTCAAAGAAAAAGTTATTACCCATCTGTGTTGTATCTGAACTTTGAATATAATCTGGAAATTCGTTTAATGGATATTGTTGTTCAGGACCTCCACCACCTGTTTTAAATTCGTTAAAAAAATATCCTTTAGATGGGGCATATTTTACATTATCGGATATAGTATTAGGGACTAGAGGATGTGTATTTAGTTTATAATATCGTCTATATTTACCTGGACTATTACCAGGTATATTATTTGTAATTTTACCAAACTGTGGATTATTTAATTTAACAACGCTATAGTCTGTTTTATTAGATATATTTGTAAATAAGTTAGGTATATCTGATAAAGGTTTAATTGATGGTCTTCCTTGGACAGGTTGTGGACTAGGTTGTGGAGATGGTTGTGGACTAGGTTGTGTAGATGGTTGTGATGGAGGGTGTGTATAGGGTATTAATGTATCATTAAAATTAGAGGTATATACTTTATTCCATTTAGTACCAATATTATTTAAGTTACTACATAAACAACATTTATCTTCTTTACCGGCGCAATCACTGGATGTAATAGAACCATTTTTAGTTATTAAATTGGCACATATTCCTATATTATTTCCTGATTCAGTACAAGTTGGACTATGTGTTTTATCTGTATTATCTTTTTTTATAACATAATATACATCAGTAGAAGAAATGGGTTGAGGGACAGTATTTCCAGTAATAGTTTGTATAGCCGCTTGAATATTACTTTTAGTTACACTACACAATAGTTTATCACCAATTTTATTACATACTCCCGCAACACCACTACTATTACGGCAAACGTTATTGGGTGGCTGATCAGTTTTTGGTGGTGCGCAGTTATCACTACTAACAAAACAGGTTGGTGGTCCTGTTAAACCAGTATTTAAAGAATTACATGAATTCCTGTCTGTAGGAATTGTATGGGAACTTAATGATCCATAAGTATCCCATTGATAATTAACAATATTTTCTAATAGAGATTTATTATTATAACATTTTTGAATACAATAAATTATAACAATTAAAAATAGTAATAATTTAATTTTAAAACTCATCATAATATATAAAATATAAAAATAATTAACTAAGAACAACAATCCCTTGCTTCTTGTCCAACAGTAAATTTTCCTGTATTACTTTTTGTTTTACCAGCTGGACATGCTACAGTTGTTAATTCACTACAATTTCCTTTAGGTACAATACCCGAAATTGTATGGGGACTTGCCCCAGCGGCAAGATTACCAGCAACATACAAAGACACAGGATTGTTTGTAGTATTTTGATCGATACAACACATTTCTTGTTGTCTATTTCCAACGTAAGTACCTTGTAGATTTTTAACTTTACCTGCTGTAGCACAAGTTCCTGACCAATCTGAACATAACGGTCTTCCTGGTGTCCCTAATGAACTCCAGCGATAATAATGAGATAAATTTGCGGGTATATTTGAACGAGGCATTCTATTTACTGCCTTACAATGTGTGCTTACGTCTAGTGGAGGATTAGATCTTGGTCTCTTAATCCAATCAGCTACTTTTGCACCATGGAAGGTATCAAATGTATAATTTCCTCCGTCAGCTACTGGAGTTACATCATTAGGAATACATCTAGCTTGTTTCTGTGAATCATTAGCGCTAACTGCTTGCCATATATTTGTATTCCATTTTACATATTTACATGTACCTCCTTGAGGAACTTCAACTACATATCCATTAGTTTCCTTTAATACGGTGCATTGAGGTGATGGTTGAGGAGATGGTTGTGAAGTACTTACAGACATATCACATGGATTGAGTGCTTTTTGACATCCTACATCATTTAATTGTGCGACTGTATACATATTAGCTATAGGGTGATGTAAATCTTTTAAAGGTATAGGTGTTCCATTATCAGTTTGACATACATAATTATTCATATAACATTTACCTTGTTTGTCAGCACACTCTACACGTTTTAATTCAAAATGGTTAATCCATTGTGACATATCTGTATGTGATACAGTTGAAGTTGTTTGTGTTGTAGTTTTAGCACTTTCTTTTAACGTATTTGATAATACTACATCATTACAAGGATACATATTTTCAGGATAACTTTGTGTAGATGGATTATAATCTTTACCCCCTCTAAAAACTTTATTATGTAAAGATAAGCTATCATCAGTAGATTGATTAGCTATAACAGCTTGTATAGATCCAGGTAATTTATACCTTTTGGGGTTTGTTCCAGGGCATCCGGATGGATGTGGTAATGTAACATTGTGAGAACAAGCCTGATTTGCCCATTTACAATTATGGTTTTTATTACACATTATTTCAGTTGTAGCAGTACAGTTTGTTACTTCAGCGGGTGAATTAGGTGGTACATAATCTTCTAATTCAATATAATTATTTAATAAATAATCAAATCCTGGTATAGGTTCATATCCTGACATATCACTTTTTAGTTTTTTAGGTAAGGGTAACCTTATTCTGAATGGATTACTTGTATCGTTAATAGATATTTCTTGTCTAGGATAAAATTTATAGTAATGGGAAGTCATTTCTTTAGCATTATCATCATTAGCTAATAATGAAATTATGTCTGTTTTTTTACTAGCATTAGTGGGTGGTGTCGCAGATGGAGATGTAACAAATGTAGAATATAATTCATTTATTTCTTCATTTGTTAAATCAGTATTTGTGTTATTAATTAGACTACGTAAGCTACAAACACTCATTTCAATATTTCCTAGTGCCACGTTGGATGATCCATCCGTAAATGACGGATCTTGACAAATATTATTTACACATGATAAACATCCTGTCCCATGTAAATTAGCGCAATCATTATCACTTGTACAAGACTTATTACAATTGCTAGAAGCTGTACTAGTTACATCTTCACATTTGTAAGATACAAAAAAGAATCTAAATAACGGTAATACTATATAATATATACATAAAACCAATATAACTAATAACGCCCCATTTTTAGATATATATCCACCTAACCATTCATATTGATCTTTAAATACATCCCTAACTTCACTTTCACCTACTTTAATATCTCTAATAATGAAATTACTCAATATTTTTTCAATTAATAAATAAATTAATGGAAGAGTTAAAATTAAATATAAACCCATACCCCAGTAGTTAATATTTGATTCATATTTTTTATCTTTACAACAATGTGTTTGAATTTTTCTTTCTAAAACACTTTGTACACCACCGGTTTTATCGGTAGGTAAATTAGGAACATCACACCAACGTCTTTTAGTATCTAATACTTTGTCTGACCTACAATTAGATTGAGTGATAGAGTAAGGGGTAGGTGCGTCGGGGGCTATGGGTAAACTTCCATCACATCTATATTCAACATTACCTGTGGGACATGAAAGAGGTTGTTGCGACGGTGCTGGTGATGTCCCCGGTTGTGGCGCAGTTGTTACAGCTGTACCTCCAGCAGTAACACCACCTCCACTAGTTCCACCCGTTGTCGTAACTTGAGCAGCACAAAAGGTATCAAATGGATTCCATCCATTTATGGTTGCTCCTGGATTACTCGAACTAGGGGGAGATTGAATATTATCATGTTTAACTACAGGTTCGGATGCCTTTAAAATATAATAAGACCATATAAATATAATAACTATGAATATAGGAATAGAAACACCTAACCTAACAGCAACTTTTAAAGGATGATTTATTTCTTTTATTTTTGATCCTATTTTTTTAAATACCATTCACTATATTATTATATATATTATTTTAAATATAGTCTTTATTTGTAAATTTGATTTTGTATGTAGAAGAATTATATCACAAATATAATTCTCTAATCTATAATAATGAGTGATTCATCTGCTTACATCTGTAATAAGTGTAACTCCAAATATGAAGGGAAACCATGGATAACTATCCAATTTCCTGAAAATACGTTCAAGGCGTGTAGTTATTTATGCTACAATCATTGTCGGAAACATGTTCTTCCTAAAGAACATTTCGATTTAATCGTCAATAAGGAAGACTTTAATCATCCACGCCCTATTACTCATAAACCTGATAATAGTTATGATTTTAAATTATTGACTGAAACAGAAATTAATCAATTGTCCAATGATGATTATCGTAGATACAAAGAAGAATTTCAAGATCATCATTTACTGCGACCCAATCAGTGGGAAATTTATAATGATCATTTAAGCGATCAAGCTAGACTTAGAGATTTAGAATCTGATGATTATTCTGATGATGACATGATCAATGATGATTATTAGTTTATTTAAAAAATTAATATTCTATCACTTTATAAATGGAATGTATAACAGAAGAAAATGTGAAACAAATTATTGAACAACCTGAATATCTTCTTTTTTATTTTACTGCCTCATGGTGTGGTCCGTGTCAAAAAATTAAACCCCAAATTATAAAACTTAAAGAAGGATTACAAACAAACAATATTAAGTTTTATATGATTGATATTGATGAAAATGATACATTATGTGAAAAATGTAATATTAAAAGTGTTCCTACCTTTATATTATTCAAAAATAAACTAGAAATAGGACAATGTAAAGGAGCAAATATAGTCCCCGTAGCAGAATTAATAAAACCTTATTGTTAAACATTTAAAAGTAAAATATGTATTCTTATAAAATGTGTGGTATCTTTGGTCAGATTAAAAAAATAGAAAGCACGATATCTAAAAACAAAAAGTTAAAAAATGATATCTTCCAAAGAGCAATACAATGTCAACATAGAGGTCCTGATTGTACGAAAGATTTATTTTTGACTTACAAAAATTATGATTTATATTTTGTGTTTCATAGACTTGCTATCAATGGGTTAGATGAAAAAAGCAATCAACCAATGACTGTTGATAATTGTACACTCCTTTGTAATGGTGAAATTTATAATTATAAACAATTAGCCCAAAAATACAATATACAATTACAGACAAACAGTGATTGTGAAATTATTCTTCATTTATACAGTTTAATGGGTATCCAATTCATCGAATTATTGGATGGAGTTTTTACTTTTTTATTATTTGATGGTGAAAATGGATTAGTTTATGTAGGTCATGATCCTATTGGAATTCGTTCAGGATATATGATTCAAAATGAAGGAGAATTAATAGTCGCTTCTGAAATGAAATCATTAGTAGAATACGGTGATAGAAAAATAGAGATGATTCAACCAGGTTCTTACATAGAATATAATTTAAATACGGGTAATTACTATACTAATAAATATTTTTATTTAGACTTCCCCGTTAACTATACTGAGGATGATAAATCTATATCTATGATACAATCTATCTTATATAAGTCTGTGAAAAAACGATTAATGAGTGATAAACCTATAGGTTGTTTATTATCAGGTGGTATAGATTCCTCTATTATTTGTAGTTTGGTCAATGAAATAGGAAAAGAAAAAAATCCCTCTTATAAAGTCAATACATTTTCAATCGGATTAGAAAATTCACCAGACATATTATATGCCGAAAAAGTGGCTCTCTATCTAGGGACAATTCACACAACCTATATTGTAACAGAAAAAGAAATGTTAGAAGCGATAGAACCTACTATCAAGCAAATTGAATCCTACGATACAACAACTGTGAGAGCATCTGTACCTATGTATTTACTATCCAAAAAAATAAGTGAAAATACAGATATTAAAGTAATTTTATCGGGTGAAGGAGCTGATGAATTATCAGGTTCTTATTTATATTTTCACAATGCTCCATCTCCTTTAGAATTTCAAAGAGAATGTATTCGTCTTATCAGTGATGTCCAACACTTTGATGTTTTGAGGGGAGATAAAACCACCGCAGGTCACGGTTTAGAAATAAGAGTTCCTTTTTTTGATAAAGAGTTTGTTGAAGAATATATGAGTATTGAACCCAAGTTAAAAGTTGTCCGTAATAATTTTGAAAAGTATTTATTACGAAAATCATTTGAAACAAAATTACCTGAGGATGTTGTATGGAGGAGAAAAGATGGATTTAGTGATGGAGTATCTGAAAATAAAAGACCGTGGTATCAAATAATTAATGATTATACACATAATAAATATTATATAAAAGAAGATGAATATTATCAATGCGTATTTAAAAAATATTATGGGGGAAGAGAATATATTGTTCCGTATCAATGGTTACCCAAGTGGACAGATCAAATGAATCCTTCGAATAGATTAATCTTAAATTAAAGATTATATAAAGAATAATTCATCCTATTATAAAATGGCAGAAGAAAAAGTATTAGAGTTATCCGAATTATCCTTTGATCAGTTAAATATCAAAGAAACTATTTTAAGAGGTGTTTATGGGTATGGTTTTGAAAAACCATCCGTTATCCAACACAAGGCTATCCCAGTATTAATGTCGGGAAAAGATGTGATAGCACAAGCGCAATCGGGAACAGGGAAGACAGGTGCGTTTTCCATAGGTTCACTATGTAATGTAGATGAAACTTTAAAACAAACGCAAGTGATGGTATTATGTCCGACGCGTGAATTAGCCGAACAAACTTTCCAAGTTATGAAAGAACTATCTTCTTATACAGAAATTAGTTTTTGTAAGGTGGTGGGTGGTACAAGAGTAAATGATTGTATTAATGATCTAAGGAAAGATCCACAGGTTATTGTAGGAACACCCGGTAGAATTATAGATATGATTCAAAAAAGACATCTTTACACCGATAAACTAAAAATGATGGTAATTGATGAAGCAGATGAAATGTTGAGTCAGGGATTTCAAGAATTAATTCATAATATTTTCCAGTGTGTTCCCAGAGATTCACAAGTTTGTTTATTTAGCGCCACATTCCCGGAAGAGTTAGTTGAAATGACAGATAAATTTATGAATTCACCTGAAAGAATTTTAGTGAATAAAGAACAATTAACGTTAGAGGGTATTTCTCAATATTTTATTAATGTCAAACACAATAATTGGAAATATGATGTCTTAACCGATATTTATAATACCATAAATATCGCCCAATGTATTATTTATATTAATTCTAAAAATAGACTCAATCAAATATATCAAGAACTAAATAAAGACAACTTTCCTGTTGGAATGATTCACGGAAGTTTAATGACACAGGAACGTGAACAGATTATGGAGCAATTTAGACAAGGCGAAGTGCGTATTTTGCTATCGACTGATTTACTATCTAGAGGAATTGATATTCAACAATTATCGTTAGTTATTAATTATGATTTACCAATTCAAAAAGAAACTTATATTCATCGTATAGGTCGTTCAGGTAGGTATGGTCGTAAGGGTGTGGCTATCAACTTTGTCACTGATAGAGATCTTCAAGATTTACACGATATTCAGCAGTTTTATAATACAAAGATAGAAGAAATGCCTCAAAATATTGGAGATATTATTTCGGCATAAATAATTTATTTAAAAGATTGCGTATATATTCCTTTAAAATCTTTCCAAGGAGTATATATGGACCAAATATTAAACATCGATAATAATGAAACAAAAAATGTGGGAGTATCTAAAGAGTCTTCGGGTATTACAGGTGCCATAGATTTTTTATCAGATAAATCTAATTCAGCAAATCCTACTCCAATTAGTTCTCCTATGGCTAAAGCAGAACAACCTAGTTTAGGTGTGATAGATTCTATAGGTATTAATTTATTTGGTTCAAGCGATGATACAAAACCTAGTGAAACCAAACCACCCGAATCTAAACCAGAAACACCTAATCAAGATGATTCATTTATGATGAAACCACAAGGAGATGAATTTAAACCTATTCATAGAATGTCAGCTACTGAGATTAAAAATGAAAAAATAGATTACATTTATAAGTTTAAGAAATTAGGTGAGCAGGGTATCCGAACAACCATGAATTATAATATGAATTCAAATCTAGATGAGATGCGTAATGAATATTTAAAATTGAAAAAACAGAGAGAGATAGATAATTCAGTTAAATTCCAACGGAAGATTTTAATGGCGGGTGTAACTGGTTTAGAGTTTTTAAATAATAAGTTTGATCCTTTTTCAGTTAATTTAGATGGTTGGTCTGAATCTGTAAATGAAGGTATTTATGATTATGATGAAATATTTGAAGAATTATACGCAAAATATGGTGGAGGTGATTCAGAAATGGCGCCTGAATTACGATTAATATTTGCCTTAGGTAGTTCAGCATTTATGTTTCATTTACAAAATACGATGTTTAAGTCATCATTACCAGGTATGGATGATATTATGAAACAAAATCCAGAATTAATGAAACAATTTGCTTCAGCGGCGGTAGGTTCTATGAATGCCCCTGGTGGTGGTGGTGCTCCACCGGGTATGGCAGGGATGATGAGAGGGATGGGATTCCCTGGAATGGGCGGACCTATGCAAGGCGGACAACAAGGCGGACAGCAGAGAGGTCCTCAAAAACCACCATCGCGTGGTCCCCCTTCCCCAAGGAGACCTGATATGGATGGCCCCGATGGATTAGATGATATTCTTAAAACAATGAATTTAGATACCGATAAATTACCTGATTTAGATAATATATCATTAATTAGTGGAGATACGGATAGAAAAAGTGGGATTACTTTGAACTTATAAGTTATTTTCTTGAATTACGTGATTTTTTCCCTCTAACAACTTTCTTCTTTTTTTCTTTTTTATCCTTTTTGGATTTATTAGATCCTGATTTTGATGATTTCTTTTTCTTTGATTTATTACTTTTTCTTCTTGTCTTTTTACGTTTTTTCAAGGCACCCATAGCCACTCCTATAAAACCCATACATTTTCTTATATTAGCATCTGTTAATAGAGTGATAGGTAACCAATCGGCCTGCCACGTATTTTCAGGAATATTAATGGGAGTAATACCACCTAAACTGACAACAGACCTTACATTATTTCCATCATCATCCGCAAATAACACACCCTTGATTTCAAAATCCGAACCTGATTTATCGATTATCTTTTGAACTGTTGCTTTTTTATCCTTGTTTTTGAAAGGATTTATACCATACTGTTCATTATCTGGCATAACGCGTTTTCCTTTTGAAGCACAATACTGCATGAAAACATCTAATTTTTCAGTATTATTACCTCGAGATACTATAAACCATTTTATATTATCTCTCGTTGTACATTGTTCAAGTAATCTGATTACTTTACTATTTACCACCACATCTACCATATCTGCTGGAGATCCAGGGGCAGCTATATTTGATTTACCAACATATGTTAACCCTGAAAGATTTCCCGCACGCACCGAAGGATCTGTACTGGTCAAAATAGTTTCATCCAAATCAAAACAAAGTATTTTAATGGGAAATTTACCAGACGCCAATCCAGAACTTTCAATCATAGACTTTTGCATATTTAATTCAGCTATTTCTTTTTCAACAACAGCAGGATCAGCACCCATCTGACGTAACATCTTTACAGTGCCCCTTTTTTCTGTTAACCGTCTATTAATCGTTACCATTGATAATTTTTTGGGTTGTTTCTTTGATTTTTTAGATTTCATTTCTTCTAATTCTTTTATTTGTCTTTCTATATCTTCTACATCAAGATTTTCACTTTCTAATAATTCTCTAGTTTGATTCAAGTGGTCGAGTTTTCTATTAATAGTGCCTACGGATAATTGTCTTTCCATTATATACAATACCATAGATTTTTTATAAACTATCCTTAATTAACTTTAATTTTTCAATTTGGTTATCTAATTCTTGTTTTGCGGAGAATGTATTGTTAGGTTCTAAACTTTTAGTTTCTTCTTTAACATCTGTTTTTAATATTTCATGCATTAAAACAGCAAATATAATGGTTACTATTAATGCTACCCCTATATCACGTGTAGCCATAAATACTGAACAAAATACCACAATTTTTCTGAAATAAGGATTTTTAATAATATATTTATGTTCATCATCTATTTCTTCTATTATAAATCTTGCTCCAATATTGACCATAATCATTATTAAACCTATAAAAATCTTGTTTTCACTTAATTGTTCTAATCTTATTTGTAAATATTCTAATGAATCCATACTAAGAATAATATTTTATTTTAATTTATTTTCTAATTAATATATAAGTTATATGAGTTATGCAACACTTGAAGAAGCATGGGGTCCAAATTTCAATACTAAGAAAAAGAAATCAAGAAAAGAAAAAAGACTTGAAGTCCAAGAACAAAAAATGTTACAAGAAGCTGTAGATCCAAATATAGTGATTCCTAAAATAGCGGATATCCGTCAAAAGAATGCTAGTTTAGTCGTTCCTATGGATCAGTTAGACTCATTTAATGGATATGATAGATATTCAGATAGACACGGATCACCATTTAAACGAGGAAATGGTGGTATCAATGTTACTGAAAATGATATTCTTGAAAATAATAAACGAATT
>Ga0257126_1002467_pt1 | contig 12162 bp, 9 predicted proteins | sample SI060_120mmetaG_FD_190151 | JGI IMG/M metagenome (GOLD analysis project Ga0257126, IMG submission 190151) | Marine microbial communities from Saanich Inlet, British Columbia, Canada - SI060_120m | ecosystem: Environmental > Aquatic > Marine > Inlet | place: Canada: British Columbia | collected... | reverse complement strand
AGCAGGTGAATAGGCTCGGGTAAAATTGATTCCCTCCTCGGCCAACTTGATCATGTTCGGCGTCTCATAGAGGCAAGGGTCATCAAGGTCATTAAGTTGAATATCCTGCCACCCGAGGTCATCGACATAAAAGATTACAATGTTCGGCTTTACAAGCTCTGAGGCACTCACCGAACCGATTAACAAACAATAAATAACAGCTATGTATTTTTTCATTTTAATTTTTATTACGAGGCATTTTTATCTTCGATTAAGCTCCTTGTGTGAGTGCTGAGTTCTTTCAATTTCTTAGGAAAATTTTCCGCAAAGTTGGTTATCTCACCGATATCGTTCTTCAAATTATCGGGTGCCCAGTCACCCGATCCAGCATCATCCAAGAACCCCCAAACTTTCAATGGCGAAATCAATTTCCAGTTCCCTTTCCTAACCGCATTTCATTGAAGGACCCAAGTATGTAAAGATGCAGAAACTTGATTACAGGTGAAAGATATACGGGCTGACTTGGATTTCCCAAAAATGAAATTCAGTTGATTGACCCCATCGATAGCTCGCTCATCTCGAGGCTTTGGCCCACTTAGCGTGGCAAAGGTTGGAAGCAGATCAATGGTAGTAAGGCAGGCAAATACTAATTTAAGTAAGTATTTATTAATCATCATTTTTTGGTGAGCGAATTCTACTTGGTTAGCAAATAAATATGCTCGAAAAAGAAGAATTTCTTTTTTTCAAATACCGACTATTTTTAAGGCCAACTCGACTTTAATTCGTTGATTACCATAGAAACTACGCCGTTGATCTTACCAGAGAGGCTCATGCTTTGGTTTTGGGGATCCGGCAAGGCAAAATGTGTAGCCACTGCGGCCCCATCGTTGGCAAACAATTCAATCGACCCACGGTCCACCAGGGCGCGGAGCTTGACCTTACCATCGATTGCAGGGGCTGAAAGGCGGCGGCCCTGGTATATAAAACAGTTTTTATCCACAACATAGGATACTTTGAGACCACGCAGATTCCATACAATATCCCCAGTCTGCTTGGGGTCAAACTCGATGGACGCGTCAATCAGCTCAGATTTGATGCCTCCCAGTGATTTTGCTAGTCTTGCGATGATCCTATTTTCCAAAGTATACTTCTTGGTGTAAAGGCTCTCGATTTCCTTGATCGGCCACCGGAAAAGTTTGACGCCATTCGGAGTGGTTTTTAGCTCAATAGTGGTGGGAAAGGACATCTGCTGGTTAAAGGGCATGCCGACCTTGTCGAAGTGGCTCTTCCTCATCCAGCCGATGACCACCGTACGACCATCCGGGCTGTTGTTAAAGGTTTGGGCGGCGTAGTAGTTCGGCCCGTAATCTCCCAGGCCAACTTTTTTATCGGTGGTGAAGGTGGTACCATCAAACTCCCCAATCTCGTAGTCGAAACTGGCATCGAAGAGGAGCCACTTCTTGTTGCTGGAATCGCCGTCCACGGGGAGATGCACAAAGTCCATGCACTCAAAGGCCCAGTCGCGGTCAAAATCACTCGCCACCTTCCAGTCGGTGAGATTGTCGGAAGTGAAGAAACGGACCTTGCCCGGGCCAATCTTTTTGTCCTTAAAGCGTTTATTTTTCTTATCCCTTGCAGTGACCGCTTTCTTAACCCACAGGATCATCACCCACTTTTGGGTCGGCTCATACCAGAAGATCTTGGGGTCGCGCTCGCCGCGTTCAATGCCCTGATTGGGGACCACGGCTTTGCCCTCATTTAGGAAATCGAAGGTGCGCCCTTTGTCTGTGCTGTAAGCAATCGCTTGATAGTAGGGTCCCTTCAAGGCAAGGGTGTAACTCGCAATCAGTGTTTTGGTATCCCCTATTTGCTTACCGAGCGTATTTTTTTCATCCACTGCAGCGGTGCCCGAAAAAATCGTTCCACCCCCATAGGGTAAGATCGCATGGTGTAACTGCTCCCATCTCACCATGTCCTTACTGACCGCATGGCCCCAGGTCATATTGCCCCATTTATTGGCCTTTGGGTTATGCTGAAAAAAGAGGTGATACTCCCCATCGTAGTAGACCATGCCGTTGGGATCATTAAGCCAGTTCTTGCGGGATGTGAAATGGAACTGCGGGCGGTGCTTCTGGTCATACCCAACATCGAGGTATGACGGGAATGTTTGCATATCCTGTACCGGTTCTTCGGCTGCATGCAGGGTCGAGCAGAGACTGGCAGTGATAAGTCCGGCCAAGGCCAGTACCAGAGTATCATTTCTTTTTTTCATAGTTTTGCTTTTATTTAATTTTAAGATGTTTTCACCAAATGGATTTTAATTGGTGAACTCGGCATTTGCTTAGGGTTACCTTGCCCCCTGTTGCTTCGATGCAGATCGATTGATTGTTGCCGGGCTTGATCATCCGGGGGGAGTAGAAGAGCCCGTATTTGCCGAAGTAGATATCCTGAGAGGTATTATCCACCACTACGCGGAGGTGCAGCTGTCTGGTCCCGGGAATCTTCATTCGATCTCCGATCGACAGCCCATCCTTGGTGGCGTTGACGACCAGTCGGTTTCCCCGAATATTGAGGATGAGTTGCCTTGCCTGAGTGAGGTCTACTTCTAGATCTATATCGTAGAGACCGCTCTTCATCTTTTCGAGCGGATTGGGTGCACCCGGTTCCAGAACCAGACCATCAAGAGTTTCCGAGCGGGCATAGATGTTTTCGATCTCCTTGGCGGGAAGCTGGCAGACCCGCATGCCCAGTGGTGTAAGATGCAAGGTCAGCTCATTGGGGAGTGAGATTTGCCCGAGACGCCCGCCCTGCCAGGTGACCTGGATACGCCGAGGCTGCCCATCCGGTCCTTTCTCGGTATTATTGAAGGTCTGGGAAGCATAGCATTTGTCGCCATAGAACATCGGGATTTTCACTTTCGTCTCCGGCTTAAAGGTTTTCCCATCGAAGGCTCCTATATGGTATTCGCCTTTGGCCCCGTACATGATCCACTTCACTTTTTCCGGATCGCCATCCAAGGTCAGCGAGAACAACTCCGGACACTCGTGAAAGCCATCAATGCTGCCCGTCTTGATCCATGTCTTGAGATCGTTCGATGTATAAATGTTGTGGCCTCGTTGCTCAAAGAGGACCATGACCCAGTATCCATCCTTGGCATGGGCATCACGCCCTTGGGTGGGCGAGAACCAGAAAATCTTCGGATCCCGGGCATTGGGGTCCCCTCGGCGGTCCTTGATGATATGCTGCTCACGCCCCAAGACTGGGTTGCCCTCATATTTAATAAAATTTCGCCCCCCGTCGTTGCTGTAGGCCAGACTCTGGGTCTGAATTTTGTCTGCCCCCCCGTTGCCTGAAGACGTCGTATAAGCGAGAACCAAGGCGGGCTCACTTGCCGTCCCCCAACCGGAAGTATTGAACACATCCACCGCGGCGGATCCTGAATGCATCGATCCCAGTTCATCATGGAAGATACCGATGGGGCGTTCCTCCCAGTGCATCAGGTCCTTGCTCACATAGTGCATCCAGTCGAGGTGCGAGACATTGTAATTGAATTGGTGAAAGAGGTGCCACTCGCCCCTGGAATAGACCAGGCCATTGGGGTCATTGAGCATCCCGATTCGGTTGTATACATGAAAGACCGGCTTTTGATCAGACACCTCCCGCCCGGGAATCTCCCTTTGCATAAGAAACTTGGTAGGCCCGCTCTTGCCGAAGTGATGGTAGGTGACCTCAAGCTGTTGGCCCGGAAATGGGGAGAGGTCATAAACCGCCTCGTAGCCTGCAACCTCGATATCGCCAATGGCAATCGGAAGGTAAACCGATAGCTTTTCTTTTCCACCAATCTCCACCGTGACCATCTGCAAGGGCGTGCCCGCAAGATGCCCGACAGGGACCAATAAAAAACCATCCTCGATCTTCTTCTCCAACTGCTCCTCCACCCAATTCACAGGCTTGGTGATAAGCTGCTCATTCCTGCCCGGGCCTTGATCCGTCGCGGTGATCTTCACATCAAAGAAGATGCCATCGTAATGCTGATCACGCACTTCCAGCACGGCCTCCTTTCCGCGTAACTCACGCACATCAAAAAAATACTCAGCTGGGTCGGGGGGGCGAAAGAAGCGGATCTGCGGCAGCTTGGCCCCCAGGAATCCGTACCCGGGCTCGGGCGAGCAGGAACGCATGTCTTTGCCATCGACCAGCAGGACAACCGCCATTTTCGTTGGATGATAGGTCCCGGCACAGTTGATCTTCAGGTAGTCCGACTCGATGGTAAACGCGGGCGAGGTCATCCGCCCCTGCTTGACATAGCGCTGGCTGTGCGTGGCGAGGGCATGTTTCTGCCGTTCATTCGGGACTGGCTTGTGCGTACCGAAGGCGTAGCCCTCCACCGCCCAGTTCTTCGGCGGTTCCGTCTTCATGTTGAAATCAAGCAAGACCCGATCCTGCGCCCGATCTTGAGCGTGAAGATTGGGTGTCAGTCCGGCCAAAACCAAACAGAACGCGCATAGTGTGCTGATTGATTTAATAATGTGGGGCATAATGGTATTTGGTTTTTCAGACATCATTGAGTAGAGTCCTTATTTACCGAGATATTGCTTCAGGGTGGGTAGCTCTCCCACTTCCCTAAGGATGGGCTTGGGGTTCTTGGCAATGCCGGCCGGGCGAAGGTTGGCGGCAATGCTGGAGGCATGTTTCTGCAAGGCACGATCCAATTCTTTGACCAGTTCAGGATGGCTGCCGGAAAGGTCCTTTTTCTCCCCGAGGTCTTTGGATAGATCGTAAAGCTCCGATCTGGACCCTTTCTTCACCAGCTTCCAATTTCCTCTGCGAATGCCTTCGTTCTCATAGTAGTGGTGGTGGTGCGGAGATTGGGCGGCCTTTTTGCCAAGCAGGATATCGCTGATGTCTTTGCCATCAATGATCCGGTCGGTGGGAACCTGAGATTGGGTCAGCGTTGCGAGGGTGGGAAGCAGGTCGGTGGTGACACCGATTTCTTTACTTATGCTCCCTGCCGGTATGGTATCCGGCCACCAGGCAAGCGTAGGCACCCGCATGTGCCCCTCATATTTTTTACCCCCTTTTGTACCCCGCAGGGGACCACTGCTCATGCCGCTGGCCGGGCCGTTGTCGGAAGTAAAAATAACCAGCGTATTTTGATGTAGCTGGAGATCCTTGAGGGTTTGCAGGACACGCCCAACGCTGTCGTCCACTTCCTCCACATGGGCACGGTCCACATTGCCTTCTGCCCGTTTAAGGTACTCGGGCCGGGCATGGCGTGGTTTGTGGACATGGGCGTGGGGGATGTAACAAAAGAAGGGCTTCTTTTGATTTTTTTTGATGAAGGCAATCGCTTCGTCGGTGATGACTTCCGCGAGCAGAGACTGGTCCACCCCGTCCGCCACATGAGCCACCGCCTGGTCCTGCCTCATCACCGGGAGGGGCTCATACTTCCTCTTGGTGATGGGGTTCTTACTCGTGTGGAGCGGCCACATATCATTGGAATAGGGAATGCCAAAATAAGTATCAAAACCCTGGGCAAGAGGCATGAATTGGGGCTGGTCTCCCAGGTGCCACTTGCCAAAGCAACCGGTAGCGTAGCCGTTTTCCCGCAGCATCTCGGCAAGGGTGATCTCATTGGGATTGAGCCCCCGGCTGTCCCCAGGAAAGGTGACCTTGAGTTTTCCGCCGTCCATCCCGATGCGGTGGGCGTAGGTTCCGGTGAGCAAGGCGGCCCTCGATGGGGTGCATGCGGTATTGGCGACATAAAAATCAGTGAGCACCATGCCCTCCTCTGCCATCCGATCGAGGTGAGGCGTCTGGTTGACCTGGTTGCCAAAGGGCCCGATATCCCCATATCCCATATCGTCGATGAACATGATCACGATGTTGGGTTTGGGAGTAGCACTGGGGCTGGCGGCCCATGCGGGCGTACTAAGCAGCAGGATCGCCAGGGCGACCGCTTTCAGAAAAGAGCGAAGTGGCATTTGGTCAATCATGATGGAGTTCATTTAACTTTTTGGGTTTACTTCTCCGTGCGCCACCCTTGCGGGGTTCGGCTTGAGGCGGCATGACTGTAAGGCAGTTTAATGCAGCTGCTGTGAGAAGATTCCATCTCATGGTTTCAGTTAGTTTGAGAGTAGGACAAGTTTGGAACTTGTCCGTAGGATATGTGGATTCGTAGTGATTGGGTCGGGTAAATGATTACTTTGCATAAGGGCTGTGAAAGACACATTGGCTTGCGCTGCTTGGGTTACTGACAAGTTACAAACTTGTCCTACTTTGGCGTGGTGCCCGGAACGGTGCAGACATAGACGCCGACGAAATCGCAGTTCATGTTATCGACCGTAAGGACGGGGATAATCATCTTTTCCGCAGCGTGCGTATTCAGTGACAAGATACAAAGGGCAATTAAGGTAATGAGGTATTTCATATGGTTCTAGAGTATGTGAGGAATTAACGTTTCCGGTTTGCCGGTCCACCCCACCATGCATTATCTGGCAACTTGCTATCCCAGGCATCGAACTGCTTTTGCAATTCCTTGGCTTTCTCAGGGTGTTTGCTGATCAGGTCAGTTTTTTCGTTAGGATCATCGGCGAGGTTGAAGAGTTCGACTTTTCTAGTTCCGGAAGGAGACCCATTATTCCAGACCAGTTTCCAGTCCTTGTGACGAATCGCATAGTCGTCATCACGACGGAACCACATGACCTCGTGTGGACGGCCTGATTTTTCACCCTTCACAAATGGCATGAGGTCCACGCCATCAAATCCTTTTTTTGCAGGCTTCGCGCCTGCAAGCCGAACCATGGTCGGAGCCAGATCCAGTGCACTTACTGGATGATTATATCGCGATCCCGCTTTAATTTTTCCCGGCCAAGACATGACAAACGGAACTCTGGTTCCTCCCTCATAGGTATCCCCTTTAAATCCGCGTAAGGGTGCACTACTCGCCGATGATGTCATAGGCGCGCCATTGTCGCTGAGAAAAACAACCACTGTATTATCGTAGACTCCGTGATCCTTGAGCGCCTTGATGACCCGGCCAATGCCATCGTCCATCGACACTAACATCCCTGCGTAGACCCGACGGTTCTTATCGGCTATGTGACTCACCTTATCGGCGACATTGGCGGGTGCCTGCCACGGCGCGTGAACCGCATTGTATGACAAATAGAGAAAAAACGGACGCTGCTTATTGCGCTCGATAAACTGCACACTCTCATCAGTAAATGTGTCTGTGAGATAACCTTGGTAATCCAGCGGTTCATTATTTCGATAGATCGGCCATAGACCAGGATGTTTCCCCCATACCCTGTTGGCATGGGTAAACGAATGAGCTCCATTCAGGAAACCATAATAATAATCGAAGCCGCGACTGTTAGGGCGGAGAGGTTCATCAATCCCAAGGTGCCATTTCCCGATCACCCCCGTGCGATACCCGGCGGGTTTGAGGAGTTCACTGATAAGTTGTTCAGATTTGGGAACTCCTGCATCTCGACAGCGCGGTTTATCGGGCCAACCTTCCTCGGGAGCATTTTCACCGCAACCGAATCGCTGCTGGTATCTACCTGTTAAGAGCCCCGCCCGTGATGGACCACAAACAGAAGCAGCGACATAGCCTTGAACAAAGCTGACACCAGAATCAGCCAGTGCATCCAGGTTCGGGGTCGGAATATCCTTACATCCGTTAAAGCCGACGTCGGTATACCCCATATCGTCGGCAAGGATGACAACGATGTTTGGAACTTTTGTTGATTCCCCCAGACTGTACGATGTCGTAAGCAACAGGGAGGCAACTAGCGTGATGGATTTTTTCATTCTGTTTCGATTTCTAAAGTTGGCTGGCAGGAGCATATTATTGTGTGTACTACTTCGCTAAACGTTTTTGTTCAAACATCCAGGTTAGAAAGTCGGGGTCACAGCGTTTGCTGCTGAGGTGCAGTGTGGCGTTGTCGGCTCCTGCGATCATCTTCTCTGGGTTGTTATGCCGGCCACCCTTGAGGACGGTAGGGCATCAGCTTAAACTCGCGCCGCACCATGGAACGACCCTGACAGACATAGGTGGCCCCGTTGCTCATGGCATCGATACCGGTCATGAGCTGTCCACGCGTCGGAGTGCACATGGGGGAGACATGGAAATCGGTAAAACGCACAGAATCGGCGTACAGTCTGTTCAGATTCGGTGTTTTCAAGACAGGATTGCCATGGCATGACAGATCGCCATAGCCCTGACTGTCCGACACTATTTTGCTGCTGCCTGGTTTCGCTGATGCGCCCGTAGCGAGGCATGCAAGCATCACTGTAATTCGTAATCTTTTTATCATCATATCCGTGTTTGTTTTCAGGATTTTTTCAGGGCATTGAATTAATGCTAGAGGGTAGGTAAAATCCCTTAGCTCATTTTCTATTCATTTAGGCATAACCACTGAGTACCCGTTCTAGCGCTCCGCTTTCTTGACCCACTTAATGGACCTACCCTTATTCAGTTGATCAATTCTTGCCCGGGCCAACTTCACCTCTTTCGGGTTTGTGAGTAGTGAATATTCCAACTGATAAGAGATCGTTTCTCCGGCTCCAATTTTTGGCAACCGCCCCATCTTCCGCTCATAGGAGCGGTTCGCTGGAAAAGTATTTCCGGGTTCCAGACCGGTTACATACCCATTTTCTATGCTATCTTCATTCTTCCACTGACTTAAATAGGGAAGAGCATCGACATTGAAAGTAAAGGATACCGCTTTGTCCGCCTTTTGGTTGAGGAGCATAAAATGAGCGAGTCCACCTTGATCTGCAAATGGGGTGATTTGGTAGACTTTTTCATCGGCCCAGACTTTTGCCGGGGCATCGTAAACCTGGTAAGTATCAAGGGATTTCGCGGCATAATCATTGAAGGGCTGAACCTCTGCAATCGTTCCTTCCATGCGTGAACCTTTTTCCAAAAGTTCTTTGGCAAAGTTTGCATGATAGAGCACCTGAAATTCTTTCTCCTGAGAACTGTTGTTGGTCACCGTGTCATCGAAGCGAAAAGTATTGGATCCAGGAATTGTGGAAATCGTGGTTTCCAAAGTAAAATTTGCCCCTTTAAACCAAACCTCATGAACCACCCCGGTCACGCAGATGCGATGGGGGGGGAGCTCGTCCACTTTTATACTCACTTCAGAAGCTGGAATATGGGCAATGCGGCCATGCAAAGTCATCAACCTTCCATTGTCATCTCCCGGATGACCCGAGTATTCCAGCCCGCAACGCACCATCCATTCAGTAAAGGAATCGAGCCAACCCAGCCCCCCATTGTAATTGAGGTTCACATTGCGGGGATGAACAATTTCTTGGACCGGTGAATCCCACCCGAGGGTAAGGCCTTCCCCACGTACACTCATTACATTCATTCCCCGGGTAGGAATAATATCGATCTCCATTTCACCGTTATCAATCGTGATCAATTCCACCCCTTCCTGCATGCCTCCATGCAGTGTTTTTTTCTTCACTGACCAGTCTGTATTGGAACTCACTCCAAAGTCTCCAGCGGTATAAACCTGATCATCTGTCCGGATATTTTTCTCTACCGAACTCAGGGTAATTTCCCTGGCGAAAGATCTATGCATGGGAAAGGATGTGGCCAGGCCGATGACACCGGTTACAAATAAAAAATACTTCATACATCTTCCTCAGGTTTAGGAAAACAGATCGAGCAAGGATTGACGCATCACCTGGGCACTTACCTCTTTGCCGGACCAGTATTTGATGGCAATCTTCCCCTGATTGACCAGCATCCCCAGGCCATCAATGGTGGTACAACCCTGGGCCGCAGCTTCCTGAATAAAGGGGGTTTGCGGAGGATTAGGGATCACATCGGACACCACCATATTCGGTTTAAGCGTGGTCATATCAATCGGGACCTTGGTGGTGTCTGGATACAGCCCGATGTTGGTCGCATTGATGACAATGTCCACACCTTCGGGAATCTTCAATTCGCCTTCCAGAGGAATAAATTCACCGCTTGCCTCTGTTTTTGTATCCACCAGTTCAGCCAACTCCTGGCCACTGCTTGGGGTACGATTAACAATAATGATTTTGGCTGCGTTTTCGAGGGCACACTCCACGGCAATGGCACGGGCCGCCCCACCAGCTCCCAAAATGAGCAAAGTCTTTCCCGCAATTTCAGTAATTTCTTTGAGGGACTTCGTGTAGCCTTTGCCATCGGTATTTTCCCCAATGTACTGACCATTGCGTTCCACCACACAATTCACCGCACCCATCAGCTCGGCAGATTCACCCAGACCATCTAATAAAGGGATAATCTTTTGTTTGTGAGGAAGGGTGCAGTTAAATCCCTTGTAGCCCATGGCTTTCACGCCCTCAAAAGCGGCTTCCAGTTTATCCGCTGGCACTTCCGTACTAATGTAGCGGTACTTCATACCCTCATGCTTGAAGACGGCTTCCATCATAAATTCGGTTGGGTTTTCCCATACGGGCATACCAAAATTTGCGATGAGTGTACTTTGGCAATCAACGACCTTTGTCATAATTTATTTCCTCTATTTCTTCTTGATCTTGTCCACGATGATGGCGGCCAGAATTACGCAACCCAGTACGATTTGTTGGGTATTCGAACTGATCGCCATGAGGTTCATACCGTTGTTGATCACTTCGATAATGGCACAGCCAATCAGGGTACCGATGATTTTTCCCTGCCCGCCCATCAGGCTGGTGCCCCCCACAACCACAGCGGCAATAACATTGAGTTCCCAGGTCTGGCCAAATTCACCACTGCCTGAATTGAGCTCCGAAGCCATCACGATCCCGGCTATCCCGGCAACGATCCCGGAAATGGTATAAACAGAAATCAATACCCGTTTCACCGGCACGCCCGAAAGGCGGGCCGCTTCTTCGTTTCCACCAATGGCATAGATTTGACGGCCAAATATGGTTTTGTGCATCACAAAGTAAGCGATCCCATAGAGCAGCAACATGAGGATGATGGGGTTGGGCATTTGCCCCAACCAGGAGATATCCGGCAGGCCCACTTTAATCGTTCTGTTCCCGGTGAGGTTGAGGGCCACCCCCCGGGCAATCAACATCATTGCAAGGGTCACGATGAAGGGGGGAATCCTAAAAAAGGTGGATAAAGTTCCATTAATGAAACCGCAAAAACCAGCCGCGGAAATGCCTGCAAGAAAGGAAAGCCCAATCATCACCGGGCTGGATGAATTTCCAAAAACAATTTGCAAAGTCATTGTGGAAACCACTGTAGCCAGGGCGACCAAAGATCCGACAGACAGGTCGATACCGGCGGTAATGATGATCATTGTCATACCAATGGCAATGATTGCGGTTTTGGCTGTTTTGTCGGGAAGAGTTTTTAGATTGCTCGCCTTGAGAAAGGTCGAAACGGTTTCGCTCTTTGGGATCAGCACTTCACTATCCTTGAAGTGATCGACGCTTTTATAGAAAGTCCAGTTTCCGGTTTTTTTACTACAGGCAATCAGGGTATTGGCAGGTATGGTAGTGGCGAGTTCCTTGAGGGCTTTTTTTGCCTGGGGTGGTTCGCTTGTTTCGATGATGTGCACATCGATCCCCCTACCCTTCAGGCTCTCCTCCAAACCTTCCTTAACCAGTTGGTCATCCGATGAAGTACCCACAACCAGCACCAGTTTGGCCACCCCCGAGCTGAGTGCTTTTTCAGCTAATTGCTGCCCGGCCCCGTAGCCCTCCGCAGTTTGTTCCTTTAAGGTGGTGAGGGAAAAGATGGCGAAGAGCAGAGCTAGTACGAGGACCATGCCATAGTCCGAGAAAAGAGAGGATAGTTTTTGTCTCATGAGTAAAAATTAGTGAATTGCATGATCGAGTAAAATTTCCTGAGTGGTGTTTTGAACATCTTCAACGATTGCGGAAATTTTGCCGCTACGCATCACCACAATCCGGTCGGACATACCAATGACCTCGGGTAGTTCCGAGCTCACCATGATGATCGCCTTGCCCTGCTCAGCGAGCTGGTTGATCAGCATGTAGATTTCGTATTTTGCCCCCACATCAATGCCCCGCGTGGGTTCGTCAATGATGATAACATCGCAGTTTTGCTCGAGCCATTTGGCCAGTACGACTTTTTGTTGATTCCCGCCGGATAGATTCTTGGCAAGTTGTTCCTGGTGAGGAATCTTTATTTTCATGCTCTCAATGTGCCGTGCA
>Ga0257126_1002456_pt1 | contig 12204 bp, 8 predicted proteins | sample SI060_120mmetaG_FD_190151 | JGI IMG/M metagenome (GOLD analysis project Ga0257126, IMG submission 190151) | Marine microbial communities from Saanich Inlet, British Columbia, Canada - SI060_120m | ecosystem: Environmental > Aquatic > Marine > Inlet | place: Canada: British Columbia | collected... | reverse complement strand
CCCGTGGCTGCGAACGGCAATATGGTTGTAGGTCCTGAACGGCTCGCCAGCGAGGCCGGCCTTACCATGCTTAAACAGGGAGGCAATGCCGTAGATGCCGCGGTCGCCACTGGCTTCGCTCTGGCAGTCACTTTGCCCAGAGCCGGCAATATTGGTGGCGGTGGCTTTATGTTGGTGCACCTTGCCGCTGAAAATCGCAATGTATTTATTGATTATCGAGAGATGGCACCTGCGGCTGCCACTCGTGACATGTTTCTGACGCCTGAGGGCAAGGTTGATAAGCGTCGTGCTTACTTCAGCCATCAAGCCTCCGGTGTTCCAGGAACCGTTGCCGGGCTGATTCATGCCCTAGAGGAATACGGGACACTGCCCCTTGCGACAGTCATTCAGCCCGCGATTGATCTTGCCGCCGATGGCTTTGTCATGGATATCACACTGCATCAAAATCTGAGCGCTCGCGCCGAACGACTCGGTCAAGATCCGGAGACAAAACGTATTTTTCTGCGCGAGGGAGGTAAAGCTCCCGCCATTGGCAGTCTCTTTAAGCAGCCCGACCTAGCCGCCACGTTGCAGCGAATCGCCGAAAAAGGCCGAGATGGCTTCTACGCAGGTCATACTGCTGAGCTAATCGCCAAGGATATGGCGGCCAACGACGGCCTAATTACCCAAGACGATCTGGCTAACTACGTTGCCGTGGAACGAACCCCCGTTACCGGACAGTTTAATGATTACGCGATTGTCTCGGCCCCGCCGCCGTCATCTGGCGGCATCCACGTGATTCAAATGCTCAATATTCTCGAGCCTTACCCCCTTAAGAGCTGGGGCCACAATTCTGCTCAGTACCTCCACCACGTCATCGAAGCAATGAAACTGGCCTACGCCGATCGTAGTGAGCATTTGGGTGATCCCGAACGTATGGAAGCCCCAATAGACTTTTTGCTGGCAAAAGATTACTCCAGCAACCGACGTGGGCTGATCAACTCAGACTCTGCCACACCCTCATCGAAAATCGCCCCCGGCGTTATGCCGGCCCCTGAAAGCCCCGATACTACCCACTACTCGGTAGCCGACAGCGCGGGCAATGTTGTAAGTAATACTTACACCCTAAACTTTAGTTTCGGGTCACACATCACCATTCCCGGGACAGGGATTTTGATGAATAACGAAATGGACGACTTTGCCGCTAGGCCCGGGTTTCCTAATGCTTACGGGTTAGTGCAGGGTGAGAAAAACTCTGTCGCACCGGGTCGCAGGCCCCTGTCATCAATGACGCCGACGCTGGTCTTTCGTAATGGTGAACCTTGGCTTGCGACAGGAAGTCCCGGGGGGTCCCTCATTATCACGGCCGTTATGCAAACCATTCTCAACGCCATGGCCTTTGATATGAATATTGCCGAAGCCGCCGCAGCCCCCCGAGTGCACCACCAGTGGATGCCGGATCGGGTGTTAATCGAACCCGGTATCAGTCGAGACACCCTCAACATTCTCGAAGACATGGGCCACAACATTGAGTCAACGCGCCGGACTCTGGGACGAACGAACTCAATTCAATTGGATGGTCCTTGGCGCTTCGGGTACTCCGACTTGCGCAGACCTGGAGGCCATGTCGCAAAGTAAAAAGCCTAGAGGGCGACTACCGAGCTTACTTCGGTCGCGTTTCCCAGCCCTCGGGGAGTTTGACCTTCATTGTTTGCCTCGCCAACGCCACTAAAGCACCGTTGGAATCCCAAAGGTCTGCATCAGACTCAACCAGAGATTGGGTTAAGTGGCGGGAACGCATACGCCCTAAAATTGGCCCTGGCGCGGGCTTGGCACGGCACTGCACGGTCAGCTCAATCGTAGGCACCCAACCAAAGGGGCCAAACAGCGTAAAGGGTGGGGGCGGCATGATATCGGCAAACATAGCTAAGTCGAGCGTATCGCAAGGGGTTTCATCCCGGTGCTGTAACCATGCGACAAACTCCCCGGTACCCGAAGCCATTCCTGTTTCAAAGACTTCCTGACCGTGAATGAGCCGCATATCAATGCGATCATGAATCTCGAGGTGTTGCGCGCTCATTCCCTCAGTTTCTGAAAAGGGCGGCACGACTGGCGGCTCGCTATTTAACCAAGTTTCGCCGTCTAGTCGCTCATTGTCGGTATACGCCGCAGTCGCACGAACCTTTAGCTCACCATCTTGATACAAGCTGGCAGAGCCAAAGCTAGTGCCTCGCCCCTCACGCAGGCTCTCGACTTCTATTTCACAGGGTCCCAACTGACAGGGGGCAAGATAGAAGGCATTAATCGACAAAGGGTCCTTGTGCGGCAGTGCCTCTCGCAGCGAACGGGCGATCACAGATAAAACATAGCCCCCATTCATGGTAGAGCCTATGCGCCACCCACGTTGAAACTCTGACTGCCAGCGACTGTCCGATAAGCGACTCACTGCGGTATCGCGCTCAAATTGTCCCAAAACCACTCTCTCTGCTAGATTTAAAGGGGTGCTCCGACTAGGGCTGTGAAGCGTAGATCAATTATACGGATCAAAGACACAATGCGCTCACCCAATGATAGGTAGCTCACCCTAGCGTCATTAAAGTAGCCATAACTTAAAGAGGCGACGATCATGCTGCAGCATGCCAAGCCATTACAATATCCATACCTGCTGTTACTCGCGTTGTTTGTAACGCCCTCTGCTGTGGCAAATGTGGAGCCGTTAAACGCGTCTGCACCGGCTTCTGTCGAGCAAATGGAACAAAATGCGGCGCAGACACCCAACGCGCCTTTAACCGGCACCTCCACCCCCAAAAACCCGACGAAGCAAGACGATGCAGGGCGTCAGGCCTCGGGTGACAAAGCTCAGGCTTCTGTTACAGACGATAGCGCGACCAATGAAGCAGCGGCTTTAGTTATCGATATGCGTGGACAACTCGACAGTACCCCAACGCCAGCGGCAGTGTTAGCGCCCGAGTCGAGGTTGGTAGAAGAGTATCGCGAAGCTATTAGGCAGGCAGAGCTTGCAGGTGGCGCCTATGCCCCAGCACTCACAGAGCATTTGGTGGGTTTGGGCACCACGCTGCAGCAGCTTAAGCGCCACGCAGAAGCCGTCGAGGTGTTTAAGCGCGGTGTTCAACTGGCGCGCATCAACTCAGGTCTATATAGCGCCGAACAGCTAACATTATTGCGAGGTGAAATATTAAGTCACATCGCACTGGGTGATTTCGCGGTTGTCGACGAGCGACAGCGTTATCTCTATCGCGTAGAACGCCGGTCTTTGACAAGCCCTGCAGATTCGTCCCAAGCACTGTTGCGTCAAGCGCAGTGGCAACGCGAGGCCTATCTCTTGGGATTTGGGGATCCTGAAACTCAGGCGGGAAGGTTAATGCTCAGCTGGGATCTCTACCGAATGGCGCTCAATGAAACTATCGATACCTACGGGGATCGGTCGCTAGCGCTAAAGATACCGCTGACGGGCATGATGGAGACCCAATACCTCTTTGCGGGCTACCGAGCTTTTTCACCCAGCAAAAATTCCTCCAATAGCGCTGACGACAACTTGGTACCTCTCAATAACGATTCCTATCGTCGCGGCGAATCGGTGTTAAAAGCCATTCTTGAGGTCAACACCATAAATGGAATGGGCCCCGAGCAAAATATTGACGATACCGTTGCTTTGGGCGATTGGGCTTGGTGGTTTGGCAAATTTAACCGCGCTCAGGTGTATTACAGTGAAGCTATAAGCCTGATAGAAGAAATACCCGAAGAGGAACGTAGCCACGAGATTAGCCAGCTGTTTAGCCAACCCACTCCTCTACCGTTGCTGGCAGGCAGTGAGCCACTACCTCAACACGAGACGCGGGAAGATGGCACACTAGTCCTCGGCTTTGACATTTCGGGCACAGGAAGAGTTGCCAATTTGGAACGACTGCGGGAACCTGAGGTCGAAGAAGAGAAGGCTATACGGCGACTGGTACGCGCTTTGAAAAATACGCGATTCCGACCGCCATTCGCCGATGGTATGCCGGTTGCTCAAGAGGGCCTTGTTTGGTCTTTTGAACCCGTAGCATGGCGCGGCTTAGCGCCAGTGGCTACCGCCGCGTCGACAACTGAGACAGAGGAATAAGATCGGCATGATGCAGCGAGTCATTCATAAGAGTATCGGCGTAGTCAGCGTTGTAAGCGCCGTTTTACTGCTCAGTGGCTGTCCTAGCGCGAGCACCCCAACCAAGCCTTCGACGCCTTCGCCACCCAGCGCATCAACGCCACCGCCAAGCTCAAGTTCTAGCTCTAGTTCTAGTTCTAGCTCGAGCTCTAGTAGCAGCTCAAGTTCGAGTTCAAGCTCCAGTTCAAGCAGCAGCTCTAGCCCAAGTTCAAGTAGCAGCTCTAGCCCAAGTTCAAGTAGCAGCTCAAGTTCGAGTTCGGGGGGGGCATCTCAAAGCAGTGCGTCCAGCCCCGGAGGCACGTCCAGCACCCAGCCTGGGAACGACTCCTTTCCGCAACCTGCAGGCGATGTGGCAGCGGCAGACGGCGCGTCTACAGCCGCTGGTAATGCAGACCTGCCTGGGGCGGGCGCCGAGGGGGCGGCCTCCGAGGGAGGTACCAGCGAGCCAGGTTTCGGAGAAATTTCGGGTCAGGAAGCCCTGCCAGACATGCGCGACGTATTGCCAACCTTCGATGAGAGCTATGGCGATGCGTCAGGGTCTTCAGAGGGTCAGTCTGAGACTCAGGGGGCCGGGGACGTCGCCGGCAATACCGCAGGGCAAAACGGTGCATCGGGAAATCCATCGGGCAGTAGCCAAGGACCCGACGGACCCCCCGGCAGTTCGGGGAGCGGTAGTTATGGCCAGCGTCCTGCTGCCCAGGGCACCCGGGCTGCTGGAGGCATGGAGGGAATAGCAGGTGCCGATGGCACCCTGACTTCCATGGAGCAGGTTGCCATACTGGATCGACAGCTCGAACAAAGCACCAGCGATTTCGACGCATTAATTCTAGAAGAGCAGCAGCGTCAGAGAGAAATGGAACGCAGCAGACAAAGCACAACCTCAGCTCAACCCGAGCCCGCAGGTCCCGGAACATCAGGCCGATCTCCCTATCAAGACGATGTTGCCATGGGTGACGGCGGTGGTATTGGCGGAGGACTGGGAGGTGCCAGTGGTGGTGGCGCCCCAGAGAATCCGGCTATTTATAAACCGCCCGTAGATATACCCGATGGCGCTGACGACGACGTTGTCGCTCGACAACTGCGCGAGGCCGCGATGCGAGAGCCTGACCCCATAATTAGAGAACGGCTGTGGAATGAATACAGGAAATACACGGGCTTAGAGGTTCCTAAAGCATGACCCTTCGGATAACCCTCTTGCTACTGGCGCTGTTGCTCTCGGGATGCGTAAACCAAACGGTCAAAAGTACTTCGGTGCCGCCACTAGCCCAGCCTCCCCAGCCAATACCTGATGCGCAAGTGCTCGACGTGGGCGTTGCAATCCTTGATCCAGGCATTGGTGAACTGCAAGACGATGATCGGGTTTATCCGGAAATTCGTCGTGCCGAGGCGACTTTTATCGCTAGAGAGCTGACCACCACCCTAGAAGAGGTCGGCGCATGGGGTGCGGTTCGCGTCGTTCCCGACACCCGTCAATTTACAGACTTACTCGTTACTGGAAAAATCTTGCACAGTGATGGGGAGCATCTGGAAGTCGCCGTTACAGTGACGGATGCCAGAGGTATACCGTGGATCGAAAAGACCTACGAAGGTGTCACTAGCCGCTACGCTTACGAGAACCGTGCCACCGCTGATCGTGACCCTTTTTTATTGGTATATCGGCAGATAGCCAACGACATGCTCACGGTATTTAACAGAACTCCAGCTCGAGATCGCATAGCCATTAGACAGGTCGCAGAACTGCGTTTTGCTCGAACATTCGCTCAAGACGCCTTTCAAGACTACTTAACCCAAGATGAAGCTGGGGTTTATAAAATTCAGCGTCTACCAGCTGAAAACGACCCCATGTTAGAGCGGGTGCGCAATTTACGACAACGCAACTATGTATTTGTCGACACGCTGCAAGGCTATTACACGGGTTTCTCTGAAGATATGTATACGCCCTACCAAGAGTGGCGGAAACTCAGTTACGACGAAGTCGTAGCCCAACGGGAGTTACAAACTGAGGCCAATCAGCGACTAATTGCAGGGGCTGCGGCGGTAATAGCTGGCATCGCAGCGCAAGGCTCTAGCAGTGACTACGCTAATACTGCCGGCGTGGTTGGCATTGCAGGGGGGGCCTACCTACTGAAAAGCGGTCTTGAGAAACGCGCGGAGTCCAGTATTCATTCACTGGCCATCGAGGAGTTGGGACAGTCTTTATCGGCAGAAATCACTCCCAGAGTGATCGAGCTAGAAGATCGAACAGTCCGGCTTTCTGGAAACGTTGAAGACCAATACGACCAATGGAGGGAGCTCATGGCGGACATCTACGCCACTGAAATTGGGGCGCTCGATATGCCCGATGCTCAAGCTGAATCCGGGGCAACCAATAACCCCGAAACCGACTGACCTCACAGCTGCCCTTACTATGACTGATTCCCACGAACAGCCGCTAAAGGCTGCCGCCTTTAGCCCCCAATCGACCACGCCTGAAGCGATCGACGAGACAGGCAATCGACGACCTCAAAGGCTCATACCGGCCTTCGTCATATTATTGGTGGCGGCTATCGCGGTCTTTATTATTTTACCCAGCGTTATTTCAACCCCCGATATTTCAACACCCGTAGACACTGCGAGTGTGAATCCCACCTCACAGAGCACCGCGTCCAGCACCGATGACCTTGGGGAAGAGCGGAGCCCGTTCGCAGAAGCGCAGCAGCAGAAATTGCGCAAACTGGCGCAAGATGCCCTGCAAGTTGTGCTTGAAGCTCAGGAGGCGCTGCAGGAGTTTTCAGTAGATAGCTGGGCACCTGAAGCCTACGCAGCAGCTCTCGCCATTGCGGAAGCTGGTGATGAAGCCTACCGAGAACGACTTTTTGTCGACGCTGCTGCAGCCTATCAAGAGGCAGCAGCAGCTCTCGCGGTCCTTGAAGATAGTATTCCGGAGCGCGCACAAGAGGCGCGGTTTGAAACCCTTGCCGCTATCGAATCAGGAGAAGCTCTCCAGGCACAAAATCAGTACCGTGTGCTCGCCTTACTGGAGCCCGGAGATCCCGAGCTCCCTCGCCTTTTGGAACGCATCGCCAAAATACCCGAGGTTGCGGCTGCAGTAGAGACCGCTGCCGACGCGGCTAGATCAGGGGATACAGCGGCCGCTGTACAAGCGGCATTGACCGCAAGCGCGGCAGACCCGCAGCACCAGCGCGTCGCTGAGCTACTAGCGCAGTATCAAGAAGCTGATGCTTTAGCGCGCTTTCGCGGGGCCATGAGTCAAGGATATACGGCCTTAGAGGCCGAAAATTTCGAAAAAGCTAGCGAGTTTTTTGCCAAAGCGGGGCAGATTCGTCCTGGCGCTTCAGAACCCCAATCTGCACAAGATGAATTAGCCACAGCTCAAACAGCCGCCAAGCTTCGCCAGCTCGCCAATACAGGAAAATCACAAGAACTCGATGAAGCATGGACCGAAGCGGTAGCAACCTACGAAGAGGCGCTGAGTATCGACAGCACTCTCATTTATGCCCAGGAAGGATTGAAGCAAGCAGCTCCTCGTGCTGAACTAGCAACAGCGCTGAATAACGTACTGAAAGACTCTGAGCGTTTAGTCGATGCGCGAGCACTGAAAGCGGCTGAAGCTGTGTTTGCCGACGCAATGGCCATTTCACCCAAAGGACCAGTGCTTGAATCGCAATTGTCAGAACTCCAAAAATTGTTGCTATGGGCAAAGACGCCGGTCACCGTCAAATTTATATCCGACGAACAAACCGATGTCACCTTATTGCGTGTAAAGCGCCTTGGCAGTTTTGCAACCTCGGAACTCACGTTGCGCCCGGGACGCTACACCGCACTCGGTGTACGAAACGGATTTAGAGATGTTCGCATTAACTTTGACATCAAACCGGAGAGCCGTGCAGAGATCGATGTGCGTTGCCTAGAGGCCATCTAAGTAGAAGCCCTATGACTAAAAATGACGATACGCGTCCCCTCACTGCCGGAGGTTTCTCTCCGGTTTCAGGAGACAGCGCTGAAGCCCTCAAACCTTCGGGCTTTCAACCACTGGATCCCGGCAAACGCCCGGAGCGTACGCCCGTATGGCCAAAAATCATTGTGGGCGTTATCGGGCTGACAGTTGCCGGCCTGCTCTTTTTCTTGCTCACCGCGCGATCGCTGGAAGTACAGGTAGACGCTATCGGGTCGGCGACCATTGATATCGACGGCATCAATGTGCCGTTAGGAAAGCGCTATTTAATTCGACCCGGGCAGTATCTTGTCACCGTGAAGGTTCCCGGATATCGCGACTGGCAGCAGGAGGCCGTTGTTACCGATGCCGACAGCCAACAACTTGTAGTGACTCCCGCCATATTACCGGGGAGCGTCTCACTACTGACTGCCCCCCCCGGAGCTAGCATATCAATAGCTGGGCAAGTCATTGGCAGTACACCGCTGCAAGCACTAAACCTCGAAGCCGGACCCACACCTCTCGACATAACCCTACCGCGCTATCAACCCCAACAAGAGTTACTCGAAGTTACCGGACGTGGCATCGAACAAACCTTATCAATAGCTTTGAAGCCTGATTGGGCCAACATCACAGCTGTCGCGACACCAGAGGATGCCACCGTATGGATTGATGGCGAGCCTACAGCTACTGCGGGTGAGAGTTTTGAAGTCTTGAGCGGTGAGCACCAACTGACGTTGCGTGCCCCGGGCTATATCGATGCCTCTGTCGATTTGAACGTCGTCGCGGGCATCGATCAAATTCTCAAACCGGTGATACTCGTCCCCGCCGCGGGTGTACTAGACCTGCAATCAAACCCTACTGCCGCCAATGTCACGATTGACGGCGAGTTTGTGGGCCTTACGCCACTGTCCGTCGAGCTGGCGCCGGGTCGTGATCATCGGCTACAGCTGAATAAAGTGGGCTACTCTCGAAAAAGCTTTAGCCTCTCATTAAAGAAAGGAGCGACGGCAAATCGCCTCATCACGTTAGAACCCAAGCTGGGTAATATTGCTTTTGAGTTGTTCCCCAGCAATGCCGAACTACTCATCAACGGCCGCCCACAAGGGCGCGGCAACCAAGTTCTAGACCTGCCAGCGGTAGAACAACGTGTAGAAGTGAGGCTAGAGGGCTACGCCAGCCAGCGCCTGCGCGTCACGCCTCGAGAAGGTTTAGAACAGGCGTTGACTGTAACGCTACTGACTGAAGCTGAAGCCCGAAAAGCTGCGCTAAAACCCGAGATCACATCAGCATTGGGGCAAACTCTCGTACTAATCGATCCTTTGGCCGAACCCCTGAACAGTTTCAGTATGGGCGCTTCGCGTCGAGAGCCCGGACGGCGCTCGAATGAGGTCCTGCATAATGTCACTTTAGAGCGTGCGTTTTACCTGGCGACCTCAGAAACCACCAACGCCCAGTTCCGTTTATTTCTAGAGAGCCATGACAGTGGACAGATCGAGGGTAACAGCCTCAATCGTGAGCAGCAGCCGGTCGTCAAAATTAGCTGGCAGCAGGCTGCGCGCTTTTGCAACTGGCTTAGCGTTAAAGAGGGCCTTCCCACATTTTACCGAGACACCCAGGGCATTATTGATGGTTACAACCCATCAAGTACGGGCTACCGGCTGCCCAGTGAGGCTGAGTGGTCTTTTGCGGGAAGAGTCGATGGTGACAGCTATCGTAAATTCGCCTGGGGGGAAGATTTCCCCCCCAACCTGCCGGTGGTCAATGTCGCCGACAACACCTCGGCACTGGTGACAGGACGCATCCTCAATGGCTATGCTGATGGTTACATCGTCTCTGCACCTGTGGGGAGTTTTCCGAAGAATCATCGAGGGCTGTTTGATATGGGAGGCAATGTCGCTGAGTGGGTTCATGATGTCTACGCCATACCATCAGCCAATGCAAAAATTGCCACAGACCCTTTGGGTGCTCTCAAAGGCGATAATTACACCGTGAGAGGTGCCAGCTGGGCTTTGAGCCGTTTGGCTGAGCTAAGATTAACGTTTAGAGATTATGGCGCATCAGGACGAGACGATTTGGGATTCAGGATTGCACGTTATGCGGAATAAGAAACTGACCTTACAACGATGCCTTTGGCTGTTCGCATTTCTTGTCATCGCGCTCAGCCGCGCTTTTGCAGCAGAAGATGGGGCGCCTGAAACTCCAGTACTCGACGCTCCTTCAGCTGCACCCTCGACAAGCACTGCAGCATCTGCAACTAACGGAGCTGATTCTCGTCAAAACATGCCAGAACCACCGATCGAGAATGCTGCCACCGCCCGGCCCAGTCTCAAGTATGAACCTAGCGAGCGTATTTCTGAAGACAGCTCGGTGTCTTTCCCTGTCGATATCTGAAAAGGCCTAACCCGGTATGAATCTGCGTTTAAACAATGAATTTCTCTACCAGATCTTCGCGCTACTGCTAGCCGTTATTGTGGTTCACGGCGTTTACATTGGTGTCATCAGACCCACCGCCGATGCCCAACTCGCTGCTCAAGCCGCTATGCAAGCAGCGGGCGAGGACGTGGTTTCACAGCGCACCCTCGCTATTGTTATTCGAGATCTCGAGCAGGAAGCCTGTTTTATTTTGTTGCTTTGGGCCCTCGCCATCATGGGCATGAAGGCGAAACGCACCCGCGATGAGCAAAATATGCTGGATAAAAACCTCATCGAAGTACCCACGGGCACCAGTCTGCTACCACAGGACAGCCGCGAGTACTCACGACCTCTCGAAGCTCTACCCGAGGATGAACAAGATTTTTTACTGCCTCGGGCACTCATGAATGCGCTGCAGCGATTTGCAACTACGCAATCGATTCCTGCGGTTTCAGAATCTGTGCGCGAACAGTGTGATATTGAAGCGGACCGGCTCGATTCCGAGTTATCAATGGTTCGCTATATTTCCTGGGCTATTCCATCGATTGGGTTTATCGGCACGGTCAGAGGTATTGGTGATGCCCTAGGCCAAGCTTATAAGGCTGTAGAGGGCGATATATCAGGCGTTACGGTGAGTCTAGGTGTCGCATTCAACAGTACCTTTGTCGCGCTCGTTCTTTCCATCATTATTATGTTTGCCTTGCACCAACTACAACTTTCTCAGGAGCGATTGGTGTTAAACGCCCAGCGCTATATCGACCGGAAGCTACTTCGTCACTTAGCGGTACCACGTTCATGACCGCACTGTTAGATTTACACGACAGTTCCCTTCGCCTCTGGCACGAAGACACCTTTCTCGAGTCCCCCGGCTATGCCTGGCATGACGGCAATCATTTCCGCTTTGGCCTGCCAGCAATGCACACACAACGGCGCACACCGCGAGACGTCAATACGCGTTATTGGTCACAGCTGAGCACCCAACCTCTATCTCCCCCTCTGGGGCAGGCTCGACATGGGGCAGACCTTGTTCACGCGCATTTACAGGAGTTACATCAGCTCGCGAATCAACCCAAATCAGTACTCATGACCGCGCCGGGTAGTATGGATCGCGAGGCCCTGTCGCTATTACTGGGAATTGCCGAACACCTCCCCTTCGATATCGTTGGGCTGGTCCACCGCAGCGCGCTAATCGGTGCAGCCAGTGGATTAAATGATGGGCTTCATGTGGAGTTACAGTTACACCAAACCTTGATAACCCCATTTAGGGTTGAAGGCGACAGCGTCACTGTCGCTGCGAGTCAGGTCATTCCAAGCGAAGGCATGCTAGCCCTCCAAGATAGACTCGCCAACGCTATTGCAGCGAGCTTTGTAGCGCAAACGCGTTTCGATCCGTTGCGCAGTGCTGATGCTGAGCAAGCACTCTATGATGCCCTGCCCCTGGCACTCACAACACTACAGCAACAAACAGAGACCCAAATAGCGATCAGCGGTTACTCTGCACGCATCACTCGAGATGACTTGCGCAACGTGGGTGCAGCCTACGGGAAAATGCTAGAACCGCTACTCCCCGGTAATACGCCCGTGTTGCTGGAGAACCCGCTGGACCTACTCCCAGGCCTGGCACTTTCTGCTCCCCACCAAAATACCACTGGAGAAGTCATCGCCAAAGTCGTCGCCGATTGTAAAACCCAGCTATTACAAGATGCCCAGCAAC